>OGFP01000052.1_pt1 | contig 81790 bp, 92 predicted proteins | sample 1570971 | NCBI WGS metagenome assembly OGFP01 (sample SAMEA2582033, study PRJEB24529) | metagenome | biome: Human gut stool | place: China | collected 2011 | reverse complement strand
TTTTTCTGCCCTCCTGCTAGTGTACTGCCTCATTGTTCGCTATTTTATCAAGTTTGGCAAAGTATTTTTACCATTTTTCTTTGAATCAATTATAACATGAACAAGTTTGCTTTTCACTTGTTATATGATAAATAAACGAAAAAATACATGTGTATGATTTTTAGTTTCATACTCATGCATTTTTTCTTACTTAATTATTGATTCATTTCATCCAACAGTTGTTCAATCTTTGATACAAACAGATCAAATGCGACATCATTCTTTCCACTGTTGATCACGATGTCTGCCTTGGAACGTGTTGGTTCTACATACAGATAATGCATTGGTTTTACAGTTGTCAGGTATTGTTTAATGATACCGTTAAGATCTCTTCCGCGCTCTTCCACATCTCGGGATATTCTGCGGAGAATTCGTTCATCTGCGTCAGCCTCTACGTAGATTTTGATATCCAGAAGATCACGAATCCGTTCATCGGCTAAAAGAAGAATTCCTTCTACGAGAATTACAGGTTTTGGTTCGATTCGAATCACTTCATCAGAACGATTATGAAGACTATAGTCATATACCGGACAATCAATTGCTCTTCCGGCTTTTAATTCTTTTAAATGTTCTACCAGAAGATCTGTTTCCAGAGAATCCGGATGATCATAATTCATAAGAACTCTTTCTTCGAATGGAACTCCTTCTTGTTTACATTTCTTCCGGCAGGAATATACGGTGAGATCGAATATCCTTTGATATCGATAAAAACTGCCCCAATTACAACAATCCCCATATTTAGTTACTCTCTATCCTTCCCATATAGTAAAATCCTTTACATTCGTCAAGGTGAACGTCAACCAGCTGACCGATCAGGCTTTCATCCCCCGGGAAATGAACGAGCAGATTATTGCTCATGCGACCTGTCATCAGATGCTTATCATGTTCGTTGACACACTCTACGAGAACTGTCTGCACGGTTCCTTCATGAATTGCACACTGTTCTGCGGAAATTGTCTGAACCTCATGTAAAAGACGATTGAAACGATCCTTTACAACGTCTTCCGGAACCTGATCTTCCATTACTGCAGCAGGTGTTCCGGTACGTTTTGAATAAATAAAAGTAAACGCGCTGTCGTAACGGACTTTTCTTACAACATCAAGGGTCTCCTGGAAGTCCTCTTCTGTCTCACCCGGGAAACCGACAATAATATCTGTAGTAAGTGATATATCCGGAACTGCTTTGCGGATCTTTTCAGCAAGTGCAAGATACTGTTCTTTGTTATAATGACGGTTCATAAGTTTCAGGATCCGACTGCTTCCGGACTGAACCGGAAGATGCAGATGTTTACAGATTTTTTTTGATTTACTCATCACTTCAATCAATTCATCTGACAGATCCTTCGGATGTGAAGTCATGAAACGGATTCTTTCAAGTCCTTCAATTTTTTCAATCTCCTGAAGAAGCTGTGCAAATGTCATCGGTTCTTCAAGGTTCTTTCCATAAGAATTGACATTCTGTCCAAGCAGCATGACTTCTACAACACCATCTGCAACAAGACGTTCGATCTCACGGATGATTGCCTTCGGTTCACGGCTTCTTTCACGTCCACGTACATAAGGTACAATACAGTAACTACAGAAGTTGTTACATCCGAACATGATATTTACACCAGACTTGAAAGGATATTTTCTTTCAACCGGAAGATCTTCTACAATCTTGTCTGTATCTTTCCAGATATCAATGACTGTTCTGTCAGACTGTATTGCAGATGTTAAAAGTTCTGCAAATTTGTAAATGTTGTGTGTGCCGAAAATAAGGTCAACAAAGCGGTAGCTCTTTTTTAATTTCTCAACAACTTCCGGTTCCTGCATCATGCATCCGCAAAGTGCGATCATCTTATGTGGATTCTTTTTCTTAATGGAACCAAGTTGTCCAAGACGTCCATAAACACGAAGGTTTGCGTTTTCACGAACAGTACAGGTATTGTAGATTACAAAATCCGCTTTCTCTTCATCCGTTTCTTCTGCATACCCAACCTTCTCTAAAATACCAAGCAGTTTTTCAGAGTCCCTCGAATTCATCTGACAACCAAAGGTTGTGACATGCGCGAAAAGTGGACGCCCTAGTTTTTCAGATAATTCTTTAACATATTTACGGGCTTTCGCAATATAATAATACTGTCGTTCCGGTTCTTCTGTTGGTGGTGCTGCTTCCAGATCGACCGCGTTTATCAATTCTTCTTCAAATAATTTATTTTTATTCATGGTTAGATTTCCTCTTTCTGTTCATGTTTATACGATTTTATATTATATCTGATACAGTTCTTTTTTTCAATGAGAAAAAGCCACGCTTTCGCACGACTTTTCCCAGTGACATATTTTATTTTAAGAAGGTATGAGACATTTTTGTTGTTAAGTTACATTATTTTACGCGGATTTTCTGCCCGACGTAGATTTTGTTCGGGTTGCTGATTCCGCTAAGTTGTGCGATCTTCTGGTATGTAGTGCCATACTTCGCCGCGATTCCTGATAAGGTGTCGTTTTTCTTTACTGTGTAGTACACTGCGCCAGATCCGTTTCCCGTGCTTTGCCCGTTAATGATCTTCTGTACGGCGTCGTATTTGCCGCCTAATACGGCTTTTCTCACGTCGCCATTTCCATATCTACCCGCCTTCGTTTCGACTGCCAGTGTTTCCGCTGACGCTTCCTGAATGTGGTTGATCTCGCTTTGTACTTCATTGTAACGCGAACCCAACGCCGCTTTTCTTGCGTCGCCGTTTCCGTATTTCCCAGTCATAACGCCATAAACCAGATCAAGGACTGATCCGTTCGGTGCGTCTGCTTTCGGTGTCTGGATTGCCTGTGTACCTTTTGCGTAGGCTTTCCATGCTGCCGCGTCCATGTATGCGATATTCATATCCAGATTTCCGTTGTAACCTGATAAACGACCGGCGGAAGAATACTGGAAGATCGCGGGCGTTCCCCATGCTCCGAAGCCTTTTGCGTCCGTCCATGGGTTCGCCTGATAGCCTGTCGCGTTATTGTTCGCGTACTGTGCAACCCATAAACCATATTCGGCAGCTACCGCCGCCCAGTCATACTGACGGCATACGCTTTTCGACATATAAATCAACGGCTTTACGCCTGTAAGATCTCTTACTTTGTCAAGAAACGGCTTTGCGATTGCCGGCCCCTGAGAAAACTTCGCGTTCTGCTCTCCTTCCCAGTCAAGAACCAGAATAGCGTCGCCGATATACTCTTTAATGTTGTTTACGAAATGTTCTGCTTCTTTGGCCGGATCGCCGCCGGAAAAATAATGATATACGCCAAGTAATCGGCCGGCGGCTTTCGCCTGCTGATATGCCCGGTCGCAATCAGAATTTATATAGCTTGTACCCTGTGTTGCTTTGATAATTACGAAATCGGCGGGAACTTTTGAAAGATCAATGCCTTCCTGCCAACCGCTGACGTCAATTCCATTCATACTCATATTATTTTCGTCCTTTCCGCTCGTACACGCGCGTTTCTTTCATCATTGCGTCTGCTTTCAGCGCGGGAACTGTGAAGCTGTTGTTCTTCCACCACGCCACCAACGCGGCCGCCGTGGAAAATCCAAACGATACAACCTGTGTCACGGTTTCGTCGCTGATTGGTAACGGGCTTTTCCCGAAAATTGCAAGTCCGCTGTTGATTATGGTTAAAACCAGAATTGCGGTTCTTGCGATAGTGCCTTTACTCACTTTCATGTGTATTTCTCCTTTCTCCATGTTCTATACTCTTGATCCTTGCTTCATGGTCGATTAGCATTTTGTCTTGTTCGTCGTTATGCTCCCAGATTCTTCTGTGGCTCTCTGTGTTTTTGTTCTGCATGGCTGCGAACTGTCCGTCTAAATTCTTACAAGTAACGGTTAATTCTGTGATCGCTTTTGTCAGTGTCACGATCGGACGTACAAGCGCGATAATTCCGCCGCCTAACGTGATAAGCATAATAATAACGTTCCATTCATTCATCTTTTCACTCCTTCCACCCGCCTTTCTGTTATGATTCTATTTCTTTTATTCGGTCATTTCTGACCTGTTTTATTTTTCCTCTATTCCGGTCAATTTTTTATATTCTTCGTCGGTCAGTTTCCCGCGCGTCTTTGCCTGATCGACCATTTTTAACCACTGTTCGTATTTAAATTTCATTTTCATTTTCAAGAGAATGTTATACATACGTCCCGCCCCTTTCTTATTCTGGAATATATACGTCTGTCATTTCTGCCAAATATTGCAGCAATAACGCTTGCGATTCCACTTTTTCTTCCAGTTCTGCGATTTTTTCTTCCGGTTTCTTTTCTCTTTCCGGTTCGTATGTGGCATACTTATCCGGGTTTTTCGTTACGTCGTCCAGATCCACCGTGCCTGTTTCTGCTGTGATCTCCGTATAGTCGTATTCGTAGAATGTCTGTGGCTCGTCCTGTCCTTCCGGTGTTTCCTTTACTGTCTTACCGTTCAGGCATAAGAAAATATAATCTTTTCCGTTAAGCTGCTTCACGGTAACTTTGTTTTGCTTTTTGTCGAATCTTGCTTTCATGTGAAACTACTCCTTTACATACTTTTATTGTTTGTGCTGTCTGATACTTCTTTTTGATCTTCTGACTGTTTGTGTGATCTAAAATTCCTTTATACGACGCGCACTTTCTAGCAAGCCATAGCGGGATCTTTTTCTTTTGCTTTATGAGTGCCTGCGCTTTCTTATATGCCCGGCGCACGCGCAAGAATACGCGCTGTCTAATCGTGATATGGTGTCTGTATATTCTTACGCCCATAATGTCGATGAAATGTCCGTCGTCCTTTCGTTTCATTACGGTTGTAAATACGATCCAGTTGTCTTTTATTTTTAGTCCCAGTTCTTCCGCCTTTTGCGTGATTAACTTCATAGCTTTATGAATGTCTTTCGCATTCGTTCCAAGAATCAAAATATCATCCATGTAAAAAAGCTGATGCAATACCAGTTTTATTCGTTCCATGATTCCGTTTCTTTTCTTCCTGATTCTGTACATTCTTTCGGCTATTTCGTGGTATATCTGCGATAAAAAGACGTTACAAAGGTACTGACTTAAATATGATCCAATGCTTAATCCTGTTTCGAATGTTCCAATCAGAAGCGCGATCAGGTTTAATAACGGTTCGTTTTTAATATATTTTCTTAAAAACTCCATGACCTTTTCCCGATCGATCGACGGATAGCATTTCTTTATATCACATTGCCCGGCGTATCTGATATTCTTATTTCGCAACCATTTCTTGATCGCTTTGATCCCGTATGACTGTCCTTTGTGTTTCAGTGCCGCGCATTGATATTCGCCGATTCTTTTTAGAAAATCTTTCATTGCTTCCACGGCGATATAATCGTAAATCTGTTGTTTGATATTTTGAATCCCGATCCGGCGCACCTTCTGACTGGAAGCGTCGATCTTTTCTTTGTACCATATCGGTTTGAATTTTATTTTGTTCTGGATCAGTTCTTCGCGTATGCCGTCCACTGCTGTTTCAGCGAACGGTCGTAACGCTTTGATTCCGAATTCTTCAAACGCTCCCTTGATAAAATCTTTTGGAAGCCCGGAATATTCCGAAAACATTTCCAGAACGTCATTTCTTTTATATTTATTTCTTAAACATTTATGCACCGCCTTTTGAATCAATTTTCTATCTGTTATATCTACATTCTTGCAATATCGTTTCATTCGATTGTCTTTATAAGGGCTTTCGGTTTTTACTACTAACCCCGACGACCGGGCGAACCCCGGCCGTCCTTACTCCTTCATCTCTAAAGTTTTGGTAGGTCTATAAAAAGTATTTCGGGCAACCGCCCAAGAGCCATTTAGGCTACACCCTTTACGGGTGCGAAATACGACGCAAAGTATTTTTGTGAAATAAAATGAAATAAACAATTTCAGCCAAGGTAGTTCCAGTTCGTCCTGTCAAGCCTGTTCCTGCAATTCACGTAAACGGGGCCGCCATTCGCGCCATTCCTGAGATTACCGCGTGCGTCGTAAGTCCTTCTATACCGTCCGGTCGTATTAAGGGCGATCCCCTCTTCCCTAAAGGGAATTCACCCCCGACGACCTACTGTATCAATCGCAGCCAAGGGAGTACCAGATCGTCCTGCCAAGCCAGAGCCCGCAAAACACGCAAACGGGGCCGCCAAACGCGCCATCCCAGAGATAACCGCGTCCAAGGTCTTCTCTTGTTCCTGATGTGTTCTTTCCGCCTGCATAGCAACGATCGCCCCAACCTTGCCGATCACTGCTGCCGACTGCCTTCGCAAACCATGCGCAAGTTTCCGTATCTACTCCGATATCTCCGATCCAAAAATCCGCGCCGTCGTTTCCCGGAATGTTGCCAATCAGTTTATATGTGCTTTTGATTGTTGCTTCGTCTGTGACGTGTTTTGTCCCCCGGCGGGCGATATATACATCTTTGCTATAATCTTCTTTGAATACCATCACGGAATCTGCATATACGATATATCCGCCGACCGCATCTTCGATACCCATAACTCTATACGGGTGTTTGCCGTCTGTGTTCGACCTCAACGATCCGTCGTGTTTTCCGATAACCTGATCTGTTGATCCGCTCCACCAGTGCATAGAAGACATTGTGATCGGTGCGTTTACTGTGTCGCTGATCGCGACCGGTGTTGTCGTGAACCCTTCTTTCACGTCCAGATATACCGCTTTGTTGTTTTCGTCCAAATCTTCGATTCTCAATACCTTTACGTCGTCCGCGTATTTGTGAATCGTACCGACGCCGCGATCGTTATTTACGTTTGATCCGCTTACCGAACCATAGCCGACCGATACATACGCGCCGACAATAACATTTGCCGCCTGTGCATTTGTTACCGGAAAATAGGTTTCTTTCGTGTCTCTCTGTACTGCTGCCGCATACTGGAAGTTATAGTTTGTTGTTCCCTGAAAAATAGTCTGTTCATTCTTTGTCGCATACTTGATAACCTGATACAGAATTCTATACAGGTTTCTTTCTTTTCCGCCGCCCCAGTAGCCTTTCCCTTTCTTCTGGTAGTTCGTAATCATGTTGTTGTAGCACTGGTTTCTTTCGGGTTTGGAATTTTTAAAGGATCTCAGAAGGCCGTCTGTTCCGATTCCACTTACATATTTACTATGCACGACATACGGGGCGAAGTTTCCGTCTTCTTTCTTTGCGGTTTCCCAACCTACAAGCCCGTATTCATCGTTCGGCGTATCTGACAACGTCCAGATCTGCTTCCCGTCTTTTTCTTCCACGTTCCAGTATGGCGTCATAGCAATTACGCCGACATCTACTGAACCGTCATTCTTGAAGCCATTTCCCCAACCTTCAACCGCCGTCGGGACCTTCCGGCCGTATTCGTTCGTTACGTAGTTGCAGTTAAACCATGTAAAGATCCCGATACCTTCGTAGTCGTCCTGTCCTTCTACCGTATCAGTTGACGGTTCGCATACTTTCCCGGCATTTGCAAGCGTTTTCGTTCCGTCCGACGTCGGATTTGTTACTGACAAATATAATTCTGTCTGATATATCTTTCCATTCCTCATAGAGCCGAAAAAGGCTTCCAGGATCTTTTCGTCAATAATTCCGCTTACGTTGTCCGCTACCTTCTGCGCCGCTTCTGTCGCCGCTTTTGCTGCCGTTGTCTGCTCTGTTGCTTTCTGTGCTGCTGTATTCGCTGCCGTTGTCGCTTCATTTGCTTTTGTAACTGCGCTATTTGCATTCCCCGCCGCCGTTGTTGCTGCTTCGGCTGCTTTTGTTGCTTTTGTTGCTGCTGATGTGGCTTTTTCGGCTGCGCTGTTGGCCGCGCTTGTTGCGCCGTTTGCACTGTTGGCTGCCTTATTTGCCGCTGCTGCTGCGCTGTTTGCTGCGCCTGCTGCTGATGTGGCTCTTTCGGCTGCGCTGTTGGCCGCGCTTGTTGCGCCGTTTGCACTGTTTGCCGCTTGATTTGCATTTGCGGCAGCGGTTTCTGCGATCTTTGCGTTTGCCGTCGCTGCCTGCGCTGCCTGATCCATATCGTTAAAAATTGTTCCCATAGAAAGAAATTCTTTGTCACTCACGAACCCGTCTGTCTTGTATACGGTTTCTACAATCTTCGTGTAGTAGGTTGCTGACTTCAATTCCTTTCCGCCTTTTAGCAGAACAATTTCGCCTTTTCCGACGCCTGCAGCCGCCAACATCTGTTCCGTATATGTTACAAGAATTTCATTCCCTGACAGGGTGCAGTCATTCAATACCGGGTTTCCGTCCGGCTTATAGTATTTAATCCGCGCGGTGCAACCCGTCGGGATTTCATACGGTTGTTTGTTTTGTAATAATGAGACGGCCAGAATTCGTGAACCCTTGTCTCCCTGTTTCATCACGACATATTCAAAAGGGCTTTTCCCGTCAAGTTCGATCGTGATCTTTTGTGTGATTGTGATATCTGCCATTAGTTTTCCCCTTTCTCTAGCATTGCCAACGCTTCCGCGTATGGGTTGGTCATTGTTCCTGTTTCTTCCAATGTCGGACGGTCTTCAAGAAAACCGTTTTCCGGTGTGGCAATTATTGTTTGCCCGTCGTCATCTTCGATCCTGACAATGTTACAACCGTTTTTTAACGCCGTGTCAAGTTGCGCGTCTTTCGTCAGGAAGATTGCGTCGCCGTTTATTTCCGCTGCGTAACCTTTCACTATTCCTTCGCCCCCTCTCCCTCATTTAATTCTTTCAGAAGTTCTTCCGGTGTTCCGGTGCGCGCTTCTGTCTGTGTTTCTTTCTGCATCGTGCGGATTCTCAAATTTTCATATGCTTCTTCTTTGAATTTTGCCGCTACCGCGTCCATGACGACCGTTTGAAGTGATAGTGGCGTTTCCGCCGCTTCCAATTCTCTTTTTGCCTTTTCGTAGATAATTCCTTCTAAAATCTGTAATGTTTCTCCCAGTTCCATTTTTTCTCCTTTACAGTGACGAAACCATAAGTCCATTCTCAAAACTAACAGTTGAATTCCACCATGTGATCGTCCCATCGCCGTTGTCCCGAATTTTGCTTATATATTCGAATTTTCCTGTTGCTCCGATATATGCAAGTGTGCCGGTGTTGCTTGTTTTTCTTGTCGCTAACTGATTTACTGAAATTCTCATGCATCCGCCTTGTACTTGTAGGCCGTTGTATCTTGCCCCGGTGTCTACGTCCGTGGCACTTGCCGAATAGTCAATATATCCGTATTGTGTTGATCCATAACCACCAGTCAGTCTTCCGCTTCCTGCAAGTTCTACCCAGTACCCGGAATCATACCCACATTTCATAGATCCTTTTAATTCTGCGGACGTACATTTTAAAATGCCGGATTCACTCATAGAAGAATAGGTCGCCGACCATGCAATCTTCGACGCTTTCAGTCTGATAGAATCCGCCTTTTGCTCGATCAGGGATTCCGCCTGCGCCGATGTTACCCGGAGTTCAATCTTGTCTGCTTCTACCTTGATCGCCGCCCTTGCGTACTCTGCGACTGCTGCCGCCGCGACTGCTGCCACGTCCACGCCCGCTGCTTCGATTGTCTCTTTCAAATCCGCCAGTGCTGCGTTATATGCATCGAATTTCGTATTGACGTTTGCTTTCTCTGTCGCCGTGATCTTTTTGTCTGAAATTGCGTTGTTGATTGCGGTTATCAACGCGTTGTATGCGTTCGTGTAGGCGTTTTTCTTGCTTATAAGTGTTGACCGTGTGGCCGTCCGCTTTTTGTAATGCCACAACTTACGCATATTATTTTCGTATGGGTGCGACGTCTGGATCATTGACACGGTGGCAGCTTCGATCACTTCGTAAGTCGGAAGTGTGCTTTCCGTTCCGGTTGTATCTGCAGCCGTTGATACCTGTTTGATCTCGTCGACTGAAAATCCGTAGTATTTATTACCCGAACTATCCGAATACCATTGGATATAGACATCTGTTGACGGCACGATATACGTTTTTCCGGCAATATCCGCGCCGCTTACTTTGTCTAGTGCCTTGTAGATTTTCCCGTCCTTCTGGTAAAATAAATACAGATAATCGTATTTCGTGCCGCTTGATGATATTTCCGTCTTGCAATCTGCATTGAATTTAATCGAAAAATTGCTTCCCGTTGTTGCTGATTGCCTTGAAGCTGAATCCAAAACCGCGTTATATTGTTTCTGAATTGAAGCGTTGTCTTTTTCTAGTTCTTTGATATATCTTTCGATCGTCTGCGCTTCCGTTTCCGTGATTATGCCGTCCCGGAATGCTCCTTCGACGTTTTCTTTGAAATCTTTCGCGTCCTGCTTTGTCAGTGCCAGATCGTCTTCGATCGTCTTTTCTGCTGCCCGCGCTCTTTCCACTTCCGCCGTGATCGATTCTCCTGTTACTTCGAATCGTGACTTCATTTCCGATAACAGTTTCGCGTCGCCGTCGTCTGTGTACTTCTTTACGCTCTGTTTATACTCTACCGACAGGGATTCCGCGTTAATGGTCCCGGCTTCAATCAGTGCGCCGTTTAGTTTTCCAACCGCCACGAAATCGGCCACGATCTGACCTGCTGCCGTGATCGCCGTTTCAAACGGTCCGCCGATTCCGTTACTTGAATGTCCCAGTCCGGCCAGATTCCACCGCCAGACGTTTTTCGCCGTTGCTGTTGAATCTGTATCCATGATATAGATTTCCTGTGGATTCTCTGCCGGATACAAAAGCACATGACCGCCAGAATTGCCCGTGATCGCCGCCGTCACGTCCTTTATGGTCTGTTCGATGCGTTTCTGTATAATCTCCGCGCGGGTGGCAGATTTTACAATCCGTTCTTTCTGTTCCTTCTGTGCGGCTGTGATCGCTTTTGTCAGGTTTGTTTTTGGTTCTCCGATCTCCACACTGTCGAACCGTTCTTTCACGCTGTCGTATGAGTATTTAACGATCTTCGCTTTGACTTCGATTCCCAGTTTTTCAATCATAACCGTTACGGTGTCGCAAATCCCAATCGTTTCAAGTGCCTGTATGTTTTCATAGTCCTTTGTCTTTTTCAGATTTTGGAACGTGGCCTTGATCGATATTTTTGGTTCATCGATTCCGCTTTCGGTGTAGGTCTTCGCGACCTTGCGAAGCATTTCTTCCGTTACGATCACACCGTCTTCGAATTCGTCCGAAAAATCCATAGGCGCGCATTTTGGGCGGGCGTATTTGTCCGCGTTTGGCGTGTTGATAAACTTTTCAGAAAGTGACACAAAAACCGGATCAGGTTCTTCGGTTGCTCCGTCCTCTTTTTCCGGTGTGTAATAACAATATGGAAATATCGCCGTTATCACGTCGCCGATGTTTTTTTCCTGCTCTGCTGAAATCAGGTTCTTTCCGTACCGGATCGTCGCCCCGGTATCTGATCCGCGGGATTTATGCAACTTCACCGTAAAATTATCAAATTGATATTCCCCGCCCCAGACGTCAAGGATCGATCCTTCTGTACCGCCCAGAATGTTTCGGACGCTTAACACGTCGTCTATCTGTGTGCTGTTTCTGGTTGTGATATCCGACCACGCCGTATAGTTGTTTTCGATCACAGCTTCTTCTAATAGCTGCGCGATCGCTTCTTGTGCGTTCTTCCCGGATATCTTCGGACGGCATACTGGATTCATGTTCAATTCGTAACTGATGTGTTCGGCGTAGTAGGTGTTCACGCCACCGATCGGCTTTCCTGATTTATAGATCCTGAATAGCTGATCTTTGTCTTTGTCGTTTGGTTTTGCCTTTATGATTGCATCTTCCACGATGCGATCGGCCAGACGTCCTTCTTGCGGATATTGTAAAGTCAGTTCAAAAGATCCGTTTCTTTCTTCCTCTACAATGCAAGAAATTGTGTCCGTCAAAAGTCCGATTCCGTTTGAATCAAACTGCGTTTCAAGGGGATCGTATAAAATCGGTATCACAGGCAGCACCAACGTGGCACAATGTCAATTTTCTTCACATTGCCCGCCCAACGGATTTTATTTTCGCCCGCTACCAGTTTCGGAAATAATGTCGTAGTCATTTTGTTATTTTGTAGCGTGTCCCCTTTGTACGCATTTAATAACGCGCTGTCTACTTCGATGTAGTCTTCTATTTCCTTGAATGTATGGGCGCGGTCGTTGATATACAACGTAATCGCACCCGTCGCATAGATTTTCATGTACGGATAAGCCGTAAAGCCTTCTGTATTGAAAATGCTTGTCGTTTTTGTGAGTGTCAGTGTTCTTTCGCCGTCGTATGAATATTTATACGGGTGGCAAGTGAACTGGATTTCCAAGGTCCCCAGAAGTGCGGCGGCGATTTCTTCCACCGACATTTCTTCCGATACATGGGCCATTCTGTAGTAATTGCGTTCGTAACTGTCGTCAAGCCGTGCATATTGCACGGTCTGGTACAACCACGCATACACATTCCGGGCGACCATTTCAAGATCCTGATATTCTTCCGGCATAACATAACATTTATACACTTTCTGAAAATCTTCGTATTCTTCATTGTCGATCGGATCTGTTTTATTATTCAGAATCACGTCGCCACGTCCCGGAATGTTTATTTTTTCAATAACGGGTTTGGGGCGGCCGTATATGTTTTCTTTTTCGTATACTACCAGTCCCATATCAAGGGAATTCCGCCCGTTATATGTAAAACTGTTGATATCGTCATAAAATTCATTAAGCATATACTTTGTCGTCCCTTTCCTTTAATTCCTGCGCCATTTCCATGACTTCTTCCGTCAGTTCGCGCACGTCCTGTTTTCTGTTGTTATAGAAATTTTCTATATTCATGCTGATTTCTTGTTTCAGTGTTCCTTTCTGTCCGCCGAAGTTTCTTTCAAGTGCCGTGTTCTTTGCTGTTCCTGAAAGTGGTGTAACGATTGTTTTACCGTTTACCATTTCGACGATCTCCGGTCCCGCTTCCGCTACAATCGCGCGGCCGTTCGTTAAGATACCGCCCTTCGCCAATCGTGGCAGACTTAAATATCCGACATTTCCAACCGATACACCCGGAAGACGGTTAATCAAGTTAATTGCTCCATTGATAATTCTGATCGCGGAATTGACCGTGTTCTGAATCATAGATATTACGCCATTGATCCCGGATTTTACCGCGCCGCCGATCGCGTTCGCGATAGACGTTCCCAGATTTGAAAATGTGTTTCGGATAATGCCCCACAAGCCAGAAAAGAATGATCCCCAGTTTGAAAAGACATTTTGAACCGCGTTCCATGCTGACTGGAAGATTGATCCGAACCAACTTCCGACAGATCCGAAAATGTTCTGAATCCCTGACCATACCTGACCGAACCAACCCGTCACGGCCGACCAGATACCTTTGATCGCTTCCCACGCGCCCGAAAAGTCGCCGGAAAGTACGGACTGTACAACCGAAAAAATTCCCTGTATCACAGACCAGATCATTTGAAAATACCCGGTCGCCACGTCCCATATGGTTGTAATTGTGGTCCATGCAACTTGAAAAAATCCGCCTAAAACTGTAGCGACGACCGAAAATACGGCCTGTATATTCGACCAGATTGTTTGAAAATACAGAACAACTACGTCCCAGACGCCTTTTATAATGATCCATGCGGATTCGAAAAATCCGCCGATTATCTGCCCGACGACCGAAAAAACGGTCTGAATTCCGATCCACACATTCTGAAAATATGTAGTTGCAATATCCCAGATCGAAGTTATTAAAAACCAAGCGATCCGAAACGGTGCTGTCAGGATTTCCACAACTACCGAAAAAGCGGTTTTGATTCCTTCTTTTATCATTTCAAAATATGGTTGGGCGTTCGCCCATGCTTCCTGAATCTTGTCCCATGCGTTCTGAAAGAATTCCGTTATTGCTGAAAGAATTTTCTTCACGGCGTTTCGGAAGCCTTCGCAATTATTCCACAATAGGACGATCGCCGCGACTGCTGCCGCGATCAATGCAATAACAATCGTTACCGGATTTGATAAAATCCCCATAAGTGCGGGCGCGCCTTTTAATAGTCCGCCCAGTTTCGACGCCAGACCACATATCTGACTAATTCCCGACGCCACTTTTCCGAAGATAATCAACGCCGGTCCGACTGCTGCCACAACCGCCGCAATCTTTACGATCATTTCTTTCTGACTGTCTGATAGGCTTGAAAACCACGCTGTGAATTCTTTTACTTTGTCGACAACTTTTTCAAGAATTGGTGTTACTGTATTTAACAGTGTTTCGCCAAGATCCGCGCCCGCGATTTTTAAATTATTCAACGCAACTTTCGCCTTGTCCGGCGGATCTAATGTTGCATTGAATGTATCTTCTACTGTCGTTTTATAATCGTCCAGTGATCCGGTCAGATCTTCGACGCTGAATCTTCCTTCTCTGATTGCCTGCGTCATTTCCGCCGCGCCCTTCTTGCCGAATAGTTCTGTCGCTGCCTGCAGTGCGTCTGTTTCACTGCCTGCGTTTTTGATTTTGTCAATCGTTTCTGATAATGCGTCTTTTAACGTCTTTCCTTCTGCTGTTGCGTTCTGCTGTGCTTTTTTTAATCCCGCCATGGCGGTTGATGCATCAACGCCGCTGCTTTCAAACTGTGCTAAAAGATTCACTGAACCCGTGAGATCTAAACCCATTTCTTTTAGTGTTGCGCCGTTCGTCTGCAATGTTCCCAGTAGTGTTTCCATTGAAATTCCGGTATCTTGTCCGGCTTTCGTGAGAAGTCCCAGTACGGACGGCGTTTCCGATGCGTCGACGTTAAACTTTGTCATAACCGCGTCGACTGAATCAATCGAACCGTTTAGATCAGTTCCGTTGATCTCTGCGAATTCGATAAACTGTTTTGACAGGCCTTCCAGTATTTCTCCCGTTGCGCCGAATCTTGTGTTGACTTCCCCGATCGCAATTCCGGCCGTTTCTGCATCTGTTGGTAATTCTCCGAACACATTGTTCATTGAATCCGTTAATCCGTCCAGTGCTTCTCCTGAAGCTCCTGTTTTCGTTATGATTGTGTCGTAGCCTTCGTCAAGTTCATTGAACGATGCCACGGCCGCCGTTCCGACTGCTGTTATTCCCGCCGTTACCGGAAGCAACTTCTTTCCCAGTGCTTCGGACTTTTCGCCAATCTTCCCGGCAGCTTCGCCGATCTTATCCAGTGCGCCGTTGCTGTCTTCTGCCTGTTTTTTCAGGTTTTTCAACTGTTGTTCTGTCTGAATGATTTCGCGTTGCAACGCTCTGTACTGTTCTTCTGATGCTTCGCCGTTTTCGAATTGCTGTTGAACCTGTTTTTCGGCGTCTTTCAGGATATTCAGTTTTTCTTTTGTCCCGTCGATCGATTCTGCAAGTAATTTTTGTTTCTGCGCCAGAAGTTCCGTATTTTTTGGATCTAATTTCAGTAATTTGTTTACTTCTTTCAGTTCCTTTTGTGTGTCTCTGGTCTGCTTATTTGCTCCCTGTAGGGCTTTATCTAATTTTGTGGTATCTCCGCCGATTTCGATAGTAATTCCGGCTATTTTGCCTTTTGACGCCATTTATTCTCCCCCTTTCTTGCTGAATTTTTCGCGTAGACGCTGCCGATCCGGTTTTGTCTGCTTCATGCGCCAACAATTTTCTAGGTATTCCCGCCCCTTTTCTGTTTGGCTTGTATAATAGATAAATGCTTCCCGTACTAAAAACAGATAGACGTCAAGATCTAGTTCTTCCACTTCCCACATATTTAGCCCGGTATAGTTAATCACTAACTTTTCGGACTTCGTTTTCAGTGGAAACTTTGGTTCTTCGTATTCTGGATCGTCATAGTACGGAATAATTAGTTTGGGTTTTTCTTTGCTCCGTTTACGAACGCCATATAGTTATCCACAAATTCTGACATTTCTTCCACGTCGTACTGATCCGTGATGTATTCCGTTGTGATCTTTTCGCCCTGTAAATTGTTTGACAGGGCTTCTGCAACGATCGCGCCTAGCGTATCCATTGCGTCGTCCATTGTCATATTGTCGGTATCCATGTCCTGAACTGCTGCCAGTTTTCCGAATGTTCCTTTCTTTGGCATCTTAACCAGTAATTTCTTTCCGTCCGTAAGTGTTACCGTGAAAAAGGATCTGTTAATTTTATTGAAATCAAAATTCATGTTCGCCATTGTCTTTTCTCCTTCTAAAAAAAGGCGGCGTTTTTGTCTATACGCCGCCTTGTGATCGTTTTATCTGTTTTATTTATCTGCGACCGGTTTCTGTTCGGTTGTATCGCTCAAACTCTGTGTATCTTCCAGAACTTCTTCTTCGTAGTGAATCAGTGTTCCTTCTTTGTCCTGCGGTAATGCCGTGAATTCCGCGTCCACGACTGTTTCTTTGTCATTTGCGAACGCAAGGGAAAAACCGGCCTGATTGTTTCCGACGATCATTACCCAGATATCGCCATCCACCGGATCTTCGTGGTGGAAACAAATTACATATTTCTTTCTGCCCTGATTGTTTCCGCCGCCGACCTTTACGATTCTTCTTTTCTTTTTGGTCGAAGTCTTTTCCGCATAGCTTACGCGGGCGGTATCACAGATCTTTTCAAGCGTGTTTCCGCAAAATGTCATTAAGCCGCTTTTCATGGTGGCTTCTTCGTCTGTGATAACGGTTTTCTGGATCTTTCTTGTGTCGTCCTTTGCCGTGTAATAACTCGGCTTGTACTCAATGGTCGCACCGCCCTGGATGTATGAAATCTGATTTTCGTCTGTGCAAATTTCATCAACCGACGGCAGATTTCCGTCAAATAATTTCATATGGACGTTTCCAGATCCCAGAATGATTCTTTCTGTCTCTGCCATTTCTATTTCCTGCCTTTCTTCTGCGTGATATTGAATTCATACGCCGTCTGAACCATGTTTTCGGAAGTGATCTCCGTCTGATATTTTCTGAACGACAGATCAGAAAGAACTTCTTCTTCGATCCGTCCTTCCAGTGATTCGTCCGGCGTTCTGTCTGTGTACAGTTCTATTGATCCGTCAATTTCCCGGATTGTGTTCTTGTTATCGTCGCCCCTCTGGTCTTCGCTAACTAGATAGACTATATACGGCGGATCTGGGATCGGCTTTTTCGCTGTCTTCTTCCATGCGTTCTTCGTGATCGGAAGCCCGATCGCCGTTGCTCTTTTGATGATTTCTTCAATCGTCGGCATGTTATCCCCCTAACTTATCCTCGATATAGTCTGTTGCTGCCTTTTCTGCCTTTTCTTCCGCGCTGTCTATGTGCGGATAGGCTTTGACACGCCCGCCGTTTCTGCTTGCGTGTCCGTTTTGTAAAAGGTGTGTTAATTGATAATGTTTTTTGTTGTGTACTGAATAACTTTCTGTCCCGGTTATCCTTCCGGCTCTGCTGTCTCTTTGTGTTACGTCCCAGTCCTTCGTATACTTCCCGGTGCGCTCCTTGTACGGTCCGCCCTGCAAAAGAACTTTCTTCCCTTCTTCTGCTCCCGCTTTGTATGCTTCGTTTAGAACCGGGTTGCACGTGTCTTCTTGCCAGTTTTTCAGTTCTTCTTGTACCGCGTCGGAAAGCCCGTCAATGTCGATCTTTACTTTCATACATTGCCCGCCCTTTCTCCGGCGTACAGTTCGATCTTTCCGTCGTCCTTCGGGCCGTAACTTCGGTATATCGTCAGGCGGCGACCGTTGTATTCAACTTCCTGTTCGTCGTTGTACTCATTGCCCCATACGTTGAACTTATGGCGGGCTTTCATGCCCTTTTGTCCTGCTGCCACAAATTCATCACGCCCGATCGGTTCAACGGTTGCGATCACGCCGTTTTTGACGTCTTCTTCTTTGGTTTCGCCCGGTTCAACCAGTGTGATATATGCGTCTATTTGTAGTCGCCCCCTTTAATTCTGGTTAAATGCATATCGTAGGCCGCTAACCATTTGTCGTGGTATGCGTCCATTCCGTAATATGCTTTGACATACGCAAGGACGGCCCCAATGATTAACGGATCTTCCGGGGCTTTCAGATACTTTTCTTCGTTTACCCCGATTCTTTTCAGGTCTGCCAGTACGAAATCGACGTGGGTTTTCACGTCTTCGTCTAATGCATCATTTGAAAGTTTTCGGACGCGCAATTTTGCTGCGTCCACAAGTTCGTTGTATGTCATTGTTTAGCCGTCCTTCCTGCTTCTTATTTTCCTGTTTCCGGTCGTTTCACGCGGATAAATCCGTTATATGCGGCAACCGCACCGCCCGCGAAAATGTCCGCTCTGTATGCGATCTGTCCCTGTTTGAATTTGTATTCAGTGGATTTTCTCGCGTCGATATCGGAAAAAATCGCCATTTCGTAGTTGCTTAATGGTCCGTATGCCATGCAATATTCGGCGGTCGCCTTCTGTGCGTCTGTCACAGCTTTACAAGCGGAATTGATAACGTATGGTACGCCGTCAATCGTTCCGGTGTTTCCATGGTTTACGATTGTGTAGAATTTGCGTCCCTGTTTGTCTTTCAGTTTTGCAAATGCTTTCAGATCCTTTTTGTTCAGGATCAGAACCGCAACGTCTTCCACTTCCTCTTCGCCGCCGTAACTGTAGATAATTTCGTCCAGTGTTCCGTCGTCAATCGTTTTCATGGAAAGGTCAGTCGTCGGATCAATAACCTGTTCGGATTTCTCGGCCGGATTGAAGAAAATTCCTTTAAATTTTCCGCTTGTTCCTGCGCCGATCATGATCTGTCTGTTCATGTACTTTCTGATTGCACGTGTGACAGATTCTTCTACTACTCCGTCGTAGTCTGCGTTTGGAAGTTTAATCATTTCTTCCGGTTCTTCGGTGTACGCTGTGATCTTCTGCTTTTCGATGCTCACATAACCAAATACCGGTTCGGTTGTGTTGTAATCGCCGCCTTCGGCCGTTTCTCCCGCTCCGTCGCCGTAGCTTTTTACATATGCTCTCTGATATGTTTCGCCGCCACTTAACGGAATTGTTCTGACGCGATCCACCAGTGAGGAAACGTCGTTGAACGTCTCTTTGATGTCGCTTGCAGTGTGTTTTGGTGTAACTGTCTGGGTAACTGAAAGCGCATTTTTTACAGACTTGAACGCTGTTTTTGCGTTGAACTTTACTGTCTTCCCGTCTTTCAGTCCCTGTCCTCTTTCTTCGCGCTTTTTGTTTTTCACGTCGTCGCCTTTCTCTCCCAGTAAACCGTCGTGATCGTCGCCCGCCTGCGCTGCCAGTCCCGCGATATTTGCGCGGTTCTGAATGTCCTGTAAAATGCCGTTAATGTCTTCAGCTTCGGTTGTCAGGGCGTCCAGTGCTTCGCCTTCTGCTGTCTGTGCCTGTGTGCCGATCTCTTTCAGTCTTGCTTTCAGGTCTTTCATGTTCATGTTCACAAGTTCTTCATGCTTCATATTCGCTTTATTCTCCTTTCGTCATTCCCTCGATACATAATCTTTTGATCTGGTTTCTTTTTTCGGCGTCTGCTGCCGCTTTCGCCTGTTCTTCCGGTGTAGGCCCCTTCGGTGTCTGTTCCGGCTGTTTCTGGTGTGATTTGAATTTTTCCGGCAACTTTCCGGCGTGGCTCAAATAGTCGCCGACTGCTGCCACATAATCGGCCGCGTCTGTCTGCGCGATATTGAAATACTTCGCCGCTTCCTTTCCGTCCAACCATGTTTCCGCGTCTACCAGTGCTTCCACCTGATCGATCGTGACGCCTTCCGCCAGATGATCTTCGTATACGTTCATGATTCCGGCCTGTATTTTATCCAGATCGTCCGCCATTTTTCGCATCTCGTCCGCGTTCCCGGAAATTGCGCCCCATGGCTTGTGAATCATCAAGAATGCATTCGACGGAATTTCCGGCGGCTCTGTTCCCGCAAATGCGATTACAGATGCAATCGAACCGGCCAAGCCGTCCACGTATACTTTCACTTTGTTTTTTTCTCCGTGGCGTTTAATCATGTTATAGATCGCCATTCCTGCGAACACTGATCCACCGCCGGAATTAACATATACATTCAAGTCTTTTCCTTCTGCCTGTGAAAGAAAATTCTTGATTGCATCCGGGTACTGATCTTCGTTCTGCCATGCTCCCCACCAGTCCGACACGATATCGCCGTAAAAGTAGAGATCTGCGGAAACGTCGGTCATGTTTTTGATTTCAAGCCCTTTTAATACGTCCGCCATTGTCTGCCCCCTTTCAGTTTTGCTTGTACATAGATAGCGTTCATGAGCATTTCAAGCGGTACTTTCGCCGCCTGCTGCTGTCCGTCGCCTTCCGGCGGTCCATTGCCGCCGCTTCCGTCCTGCTGCCCCGTCTGGTACAGTGATTGATCGTCCGCTTTCACGTAGTTCAGTGATACCATTCTCACGTCGCCGTCTTCGATCGGCTCATAGTAGAGAAGTTCCCGGAATTCGTTGATTGTGATAATTCCTCGGTCATACAGAACCGATCCGATTGTTGATCGTGTCTGCAATGTCGCATACTGTAAACGATTTGAAGAAAATATGATCTTGTTTCCGAATCCTCTTTCCCTCTCCGTCAGTAATTTGAATGTGAATTCAAGTGATAATTGAAGGGCGATCGGTTCGATCACGCTTTCGTAAAATGCGTTCCACTCTGATTCTGAAAATTTTGACATTAAAATGTTTTCATTCACGTTGTAATAGCGGTATACGTTATCGCGTAAAAACTGCGATTGCAACGTCGGAATAGTTGGGGCTTTCTGGTTAATTTCGTGAAATTCCATTGTGTTATCCAGTCCGCCCAGTCCGCCTTCGTTGCTCGCGTCCATGTATGCTTCCTGAAATTCTTTTACTTTCTTTTTCAGTTCTTCATCGTCCGCGAAGTTGTTATATTTCAGATAACCTTTCAGGTTAGCAGAATTTTTAACCAGATTCCGCAATGCCTGTCCGGTTGCGTCCAGTAATTCCAGTGTGTTTTTTAGTGCCGGATCTGGTTCAGATCCCAAAAAACGCTTTCTGTCGAATCTTGCTTTCAGGTGGATCACGGATTGATACGGGACCGTGTAGATCTTCCCGTCATAGTCCCACGTGAACCGGAATAACATTGCTCCGGTTTCTTCGTCTTCCCACACTCTGAATCCGCGTGTCGTGATTGGCACAATGCTTTTGACTTTGGAAAAATCGTCATTGTAAAAAATCACTGCGAATGCATTGGATTTTCTGACAAGCTGCGCCGCCATTTTGTATAGTGCGTCGTATACGGATAATTCCGGCGACCAACGCAAGGAAAGCAACTTCGCCAGATAATCGTCGCGGATCATCATTCCGCGCGAATCTGTGCGAATCAACTGCGGTGTCAGCTTTCCGACGTTCGTTGCAATACAGTTCGTAATTGATCCGATAATGTCGCTCGCGTCCATATCCGCCGCCGCGTTGTATTCGCCCCGGATTGTGAATATCGGACTAAACTTCATTCTGCGGAATGTCACAAAATCTTTTAATATTCCCGTTTCGTTCTACCCCCTTTCGGCTTTATTCACAGTTCAGTTTATCTTTTAAGTGCGTTCATTTCTGACCTGTTTTTATATACAAAAAGAGAGGGGCGCGCCCTCTCTTATGCTGCATTTTGTAATTGTCTGCCGATTTCCTTGTGGTATTTCATTTTTACGGCCAGTGCATCGAAGATCGATACCGCGCCGTCGATATGCGCCCGCTTTTCGATCTTGACAGGTTTCATTCTGCTGTCGTCTGTCTGGATCTGAACGGCCACGTTTAACAGGTGGGATTTTAACAGGTTGTTTTCTCCAATCAAATACGTTCCGTCTTTCAGATCCCCTTCGAAGGTGTTTAATATAGGCGTCAGGTTTGTTCCCTGATATACGTCGTCCATGTGGAAGCCTGCTTCTTTCATTTCTTCCACTAGATAACCCGCGCAATATCTGTCGTAACCGACTTTTAGTGGCCTGATCTTATATTCTTTTATCAGGCGCACGAACCACGCGAACACGTCTTTGTAATTTACCTGATGTTCTCCCGATATCGTGAGATAACCCTGTTCTTTGAAAATGTTGTATGGGACGCCTTCTTCGTCGATTGCCACGTTGTAGCGTTCCTGTGGCATGAAAAATTGTGTGATAATGTGATTCTTTCCGCCCTTTTCGATAACCAGTGAAACGGCCGTCAGGTCGGTTGTTCGTGAAAGGTCTATACCGGCCACGCAATAGCAACCCCGGAAGTCGTCCAGTGTATGCGGTTGTCCTGCTGCCTTCGCTACCGTCTCATAGTCAAGCCATGCAATCGAAGAATTTTGCTTGATGTTGCAATACTTCGTCATGAATTCCGCTTTTTTTGATAACGACTGTAGCGCGATCGCGATCTGTTCTTCGAAGAATTCCCACTGAACCGATACGCCTAAATTTGGGTTAGCTTTTGCCAGTTCTTCTTTTGTGTTCCACTTTTCCAGATCGTCGATCATGTACAGGAACGGAAGCAATCGTCTTTCTTTGCTCGATCCTTTCAAGAAAGCTGTTGATCGTTTCATCAGTTCGTCGAAGATTCCGTCGTTGACATATCCGGCGGTCGATGTAGAAAGCGTGATCGGCTCTGTTCGCGCTCCTGTACCTGATACCATAACTTCGTACTGCTTCAATCCCTGATCGCCCGGCCATGCTTCCATTTCGTCGTTGGTCGTCATGGTCGGGTTGAAGCCGTCCGCCTTCTTTGCGTTGAACGCAATCTTTTTGATTGTGGTGTTTAATTCCGCTATGTAGATATCGGATCGCCGCTTCTTTGTCACTTCTGCCAGTTCTTCTTCCGCTTGTGTGATCTTGTAAAAGCTGTCATACACGATATCAGCCTGATCTAGTTTCGGCGCAAGACAATATAATTCGCTGCCGTATTCTCCGTCGATATACGCCACATATGCCATAATTGCCGCCGCGAAAAGGCTTTTCCCGTTCTTACGTCCGACTAAAAGAAAGATTTCCCGAAACTGCCGCCTATGTGTCTTTTTATCCAGTATTCCGAAGATTGCTGAAACAATAGCTTTCTGCCATAGTTCCAACTTGAAAAGGTCATTCCGCCCCTTTGAGTGGTGGCAGAAATTTTCGATAAACCGGATCGCCTTATTTGCTTTTTTTGCGTCAAAATCCCAGTCGCCGGATTTTATGCCGTCAACTAGGATTTTATAAATTTTCTTTATCCATTTTCCCGCTATGATCTGCCCGCGTTCGATCTTGTCGTGATATTCGACAATGTAATTCACATATACGTTATGCATTTCTAAACGCTGCCAACTTGCTTATTTTCTCCGTCTGCTGTTGTGGTAAATACTCGATCAGTTTGTCGATATTTGAGTTATACGCCCGTGAATATTTGTCGAAGGTTGCAACTGCCGGATTCTCTTTCATGTATCTTTGTGAGCCGTTGACAACTTCGGTCTTTAACCCTTCCGTCATGATTGAGTATTTCGCTTCCCGGATCGCCACGGCCTGAAAAGCCATTTCTTTTACCTTGCGTTCGATCATTTTCTTTTTCCGGTCGTCCTCAACGTCCTTGAACAATTCCATGATCTTTTTTCGCTCCTTTTCGACCTCTGCTTCGGTTAAAATCTCGCCCGCTGCTTCTTTTTTCAGTCTCGTTTTTAGGTTCTTTTTCCGTGCTTCCGGTAAATCTCTGAATATTTCCAGAAGTTCCAATAACTCCGGTAAAACCTGATCTTCTTCGGGTTTTATCTCTCTATCTTTCTCTAAATCCATGCATTTACACCCCCTCTCACGTGCGCGCGCCTGTGGAGAGTTTTTTTTACCTAGCTCCCTCGGTTCTTTCTGGTAAAAAATTTTTGTACCACCGGGGGGGAGTGATTGGCGCGCTTTTCGCGATTTCGTTTTTGTTTTTGGCTGATCTGTTTTTGATTTTCAGGAAAATGATTTTGTCGGAATGATGTTGCCGTCCTTGTCGAACCTGTATCGCTTCGGCTTGCCGTGATGCTCTGTGTTGTGGTGTTCGTCGCACACGACTTCCAGATTATCCCACGACAACGTGACGTTCGGATCGTTGATATTCTTCGGCGTGATCCATATCTTGTGATGCACTATCGTTCCGATGTTGACTTCTTTCAAGCTGCGTTTGCCTTCTTCGAATTCTTTCTGACAACGCTCGCACATTCCGCCCTTGCTGTCGTAGTATGCTTTCCGTGTCTTCTTCCATGCTTCAGAATTGTAAAAGGCTTTTGCATATTCTTTCGCCACTTGTCACTCTCCATTCTATCTTCTGTGTCCGGTCATTTCTGACCTGTCTTCCTGCTGCTACCGATCATATCCATTGACGCTGCCACGTGATAACAGAATTCTTTCCGGTATTCGTAGAATAGACGTCTGCAGCAATATGTTTCCCCTAACAATTCCCACGGCGTATTATCCTTCAAACTCTGACAGATCTTCCCGATAACCTGATCGCGTGTGCTTCCTGTGAATCCTTGCAGTCCGATATTCTCTTTTGCTTCTTCGATTGCCTTATCCGCCCGTCGGTCGAACGCCGTATACTGCCCGGTGTGTTTTCTCCTGTCTCGCTTCTCCTGATCCTTCATGATTGCCCGGACGATCGTTTTTGTGTTTTTATCCAGTTTATACGCCATGGCCGTTTCTCCTTATCCTTCGATCTTTGTGTTCTGCAAATAGTCCAGAAGATCTTTTTCTTTCATATCGTCGCGGTCGAAAAGAAATGCGGTCAGGGTTGTTGCTTCGCTTCTCCAGTATACCTGTTTCGGAAAATGCCGATTGATAAACGGTCCCTCGATCTCGTATTCGTAATCGGTGTTCATCGACGACGGATCGATTGCCTGAATGAATCCTTCGCCCAGTACGTCCACCCGTCCGTCTTCTGCCTGTAGAATTCGCATGGTCTGACCGTATGGGTGTTTGTTTAATACAAGGCGCGTCACTGTTAGTTTTTCTTCCTCGTCTTCGTACCGGTATGTCGTATCTATCAAATTCCAGTGTACTTCGTTGATCTCGTATTGGTTGGCTTCCTTCGTTGCCTTGAAAGCCCCCCCATCTTCCGGCATTTCTCCCGTTAATTCGATCACTGCTGCCAGTGCCTTTTTATCCAGTGATTCTTTTGTCGTTGCAATCGCCCAGTATGAGCCGCCGAAAAGCAACTGATTTCCCCGGCGCGCAACGTATAAGCCCGCGCCCGTGTAGGCTTCTTTTATCAGTCTTTTAAAATCTCTTAATCTTACAAACATTGTCTCTTCTCCTTCCTACCATTCCGGCTGTTTATTTTTCTTGTACAGTTCACAGTTCGCGCACGGCGTCCAGTCTGCTTCGATACCTTCGCAACACCCGAATATTTTCGGGGCTTCCTCGCAATTAACCAGATCGAAGTTGTCTGCCCGTGCTAGATAATGCCGGATCAGGCTTCGCGCTTCTTCTGCCGAATATACAACCGCCGTTTTATATCCCTGATCTTTCAGCATTGCCATAAATTCGACCTGATCTTTTGTCGGCTTGTTGTTCCCGAATTTCATTTCGATGTACAGACCGTTGAATCCCCGGCGCGCTACCGGAAGTGACAGGTCGGGAGCGCCCGATACCATTCCGGCAGCTTTCAGCAATGCGCCGTTCGTCCGCTTCCCTTCGTTCGGGATATGGTGCAATAATTTTAATTCCGGTATGAATTCCCGGACCGACCGCGCCCAGTTAAAAAGTTTTATCTGCTCCGTGATCTCTGATTTTTTCATGTTTTGTAATTTGACCGCCATTTGATCTCCCCTTTCAGTCTCTTGTCATTCTTGCGTATATGTAAAACGCGGCTGTCACTGTGTTGAACTTCACTTCGGCGTCTAAAAAGCGATAGCCCACGTATTCTTTTTCAAGGCTCTGTTTCAGTGTTTCGTGATCCTTTGCCATTTTCTCGACACGGCGTTTCTTGAATTTCCGATATGATCTTGTCGGCTCTGGTGGCTTTTTCAGATTCTTTGAACTGCACCACCGTTTTGTCCCGTGCGGATTTTGGGAAATGTAGGTCGCAAGGCCTGTTATTCCGAAATCTTCGTCCGGTTTTACCCGGCGCGTGTTCGGTCGCTTGCATTTTCCCCACATTGCTTCTAATTCGTCGCGATCCACGCCGTCGCCGCTCATGAGTATGTGAAAGTGCGGGCGCGTGTAATCGTCCACGGCCAGAACGTAGATATATTTCATGTTATCGAACCCGCGTTTCTTTCTCTTGCGGTTCACTCGCTTGATAAAATTCGTCACGTCCTTTTTTGCTCTCTCTATGTCTTCCGGTATGTAGCGATCGTCCCACCCGAACGTCGCCCAGATATCCCCTGAACCGAAATTGATATTCGCAAGGCGGATCACATATCGGCGGGCGTTCTTGTCGTTCAGATTCCTTTGTGACGGCTTCGTTTCTCTCTTTTTCTTCGTGTGTGGCATATCTGCCCGGTTATAGAAAGACGGATAGATCATCACTTCTGCAATCTCTTTCCCGGATTTTATGTTTTTACACTTGATCGTTGATGTTCTGTAAAGGCTTTCCACCTTCCCTTCTTTCAACAGTCGTTCGTATTCCCATTCTTCAAGTTTTGCCTGCTGTTCCTTCCACTGTTCTTCGAAATCTATCAACAAGGGATTCTCACGTCTGAATTTCTCTTTTGCTGCCTTCTCTATCTCTTTGTCAAGATCATACTGATACGCTTCGTTGTAGTCGTAGTTATCATATCTTCGTTTCTGCTTCATAGAATCCCCCTTCCCGTCCTATATTGATTTATATATTAAAAATTTATAGTGTCTGATTTGTTAATACCCATTACAAGGACGGTTAAGATTTCTTTCTTATATATAGAAGAAACACGCGTTCGTGTTTTTACCCTTTCCGATCTGGTATTCTGTATAACGAAACGATCTCCGGCGGTAAATCTCCGAACACGCGTTCTAGTTCCCTGAACCCGGCTTTCATTTCTTCGATCGTTTCTTCCGCTTTCTGACGTTTGCGTACCTCTGCGCTTGCGATTTCCGCGGCCGCGTCTAACCTTCCCGAAAGATCGTCTTTCTCTTCCTTTAATTTATGGATCTTCTTTTTCAGCTTCCTTAATTGTCCCGTTTTGGTTCTTCTTTCGTATTTGTCGCGGTCCATCACTTCGCATAAATAGGCGTCGTAATAACGATCGTATTCAGGATCTTTTTTTCTTTCAAATTTCGTTTCGCTAATCTGTATAAAAACCGTGTCGTCTTTCATTCTGTCAATTTCCGATGTTGTCAGTCTTTTCAGTTCGCTTTCTTCATATAGTTTTTTCATTGACTTTTCACTCCTTCCGGGTGTATTATGGTTTTGGTTAGATTTCGATATCGTTCGAAAAGGCGGATCACGGAAGTTTTTATCTTCTGTAATCCGCTTTTTCTTTTATTCATTTTCCTTTTTTTGTCTTTCCCCTTCGTGGATATAATTAACGATCTGTGTCAGTTCGTCGTATTGTTTTTCCGACAACTCCCCGTATTCGTAGGCGGCTTCGAACTGCCCTATCAGATATCCGGCCGCGAAATCAAGTTCCATTGTCGTTTCTGATTTCATCAGGCGCGGGATCTGCAATGAATACTTTTTATAGTTACGTTTCAGTCTCTCTTGCCTTTTCCGTCTGGATATCGCTTTCAGAATTCTTTTCAGTTTCTTCATTTTGGTTAGATTCCTTTCTTTCTGCTTCTTTCTGCTTCTGGATCTGTGCGAATGCTTCCCGATCTGTTGGGTTGTCATACGGGTTTAATGATGTAAGTCCGGCGATCTGCCGTCTTCTCATTGGATTTACTGCCTTGTCGTCTATGTAAATATCCGCATTGATCTTCCTGCAGTCGTTCCCGTATAATTCGATCAGTTCCGGCAGATTTTCGTTTACCGCGTCAAATTCAAGCCCGCGTTCTTTGCACCACGCCACCGCGTCTTCCAACTGTTCCCCGTCTCTGTTTGTCCAGAGTATCAGGCGCGATCCGTTCAACTGTTCATTCCGGCAGAAGTTGAAAACGGTCATGTTTACGTCGCCTATTTCCGGCCATGTTCCCGTATGTAGTGTTCCGTCAAAATCAACGGCTATGATTTGATTTCCCTTTGTATCCATTTAGCCCGCCTTTCTCATTGCTGCCGCCTGTCCGGTCATAATTCCCAAGTCAAGCGGTTTTTCTTCTTTGATTGCTCTGTTTAAGTCTTCCACGGTATAGATTCCGATTTCTCTCAATGCTTCTTCAATTCTCTGTCGTTTCTCCATGCGCCGGATCTCCTTTCTGGTAGCTGCTTAAAATTCCTTTTCGCGCCATTGCTGCAGTCTGGATCGCTTCGACTGCAAGATCGATTGATTTTTCATAAATCCGCGTCAGTCTGTCGTTCTTTACATCTTCCGAAGAATTTTCTTTTACGTCCGACCAAAATTGATCGATGCTATATTCTAATGATTCCAGTTCGTCGCGTGTCTCGTCGAATTCTTCAAAAATTACGCCGTAGGCTTCGTGAGAACTTGCGAAAAGTGGGAACTTTTCGTTTGCTGCTTTCAACTCCGTTTCTGTCAGTTCATAGATTTTCTGTTTTATCGCGTCCATGCTTTCTTCCTTTCTAAAAATAATTACCATTGACGGGAACGGTGCGGCGTCTTTGCTGTTGCCGAATTTTAACCGTCCCTTTATGAACCGGATTTCCGCTTTCCCGTATATGTAATCGTGAAAAAACTTTGTATCAGTACGTGCCGGTATAAGCGCAACAACGGTCGTATTCTCTTTTTGTGCTTCTTTGTAGCACTTTTCGATCCATTCTCCCGTTGTCTTCCTGCCGTATGGCGGATTGCAAAAAACGCAACTCCCCCCCCAATCCTTCAAAAGTCCGTTTTCTTCTTTCGTGAAGAATCGGTCGCATTTTGCATTTTCAGGATCTGCACACGGATCTAAATTGAAGTGAAATTCTTCGTTTAAGCTGTCGAAAAAATCCTGTGGCGTCGCCCAGTCCTCTTTGTCGCTGCTGAATAATGCTTTGTTTAGTGCCATTGGTTAGATCTCCTTTATATTTTCATTCTGTAGTAAAGTTTCATCATTAAATCAGAAAAACTATAGTCCGGCATTTCTTCCGGTTGCATCGGGCTTGTAAGTCCTAATTTTTCCCAGTTCTTGTGACAGATTTCCGGCGCAAATGCAAATTCTTTTACTTTTGCTTTCAGTATGTCTTCCGGGACCTTATAAAACCAGTCTGCAAATAATACGTTCCCGTCCTTTTCAATCCACGCCCGCGCCGACGGCTGCGATACTTCCCTGATCTCTCCGACTGTCATTATTTATATAACCAGATCTTAAAAACATAAGTTCCCGGAAGATCTGGATCTCCTGTCGGTGCTATCATTTTTACTTCACGGTCTGCCAGTTCTTCTTCCCGGCGGGCTTTCGCGGCTTTTCCTTTAAAAAGCGTGTCGGATTCTCCCTGTTTTAATGGGTTGTCTTCGTCCTGTACCGTGATATGTTGTGCCGGACTTAATAAGGTTAAGAAATCTCTAAATTTCAGGTTCATTTTTACCATTGCTCTTTTCTCCCTTCCTCTTCGCTTTTTCAATCTGGCGTTTTCTTGTCCCGTGAACCGGTTTTTTTGTGCCTGCCTGTATATGATCCGCCGGTATCTCTTCCAGTGCATCCGGTCCGAAGTTCTCTTCGATCGTTTCGTCCATGATTCTTTTGAACTCTTCACTGTCAAAGTTTACGTTTACCACTCCCATGACCGGTTTTTCTTCTTTGTGTTCCTCTTTCTTCCCTGTCATTGTCTCCCGGATGTAGCCGTGTGGTACGTCGCAATTTACGGCATTCATTACAATCTCGTACTTTGCCGCCTGTTTAATCAGGTTGTAAAAATTAGAATATGTAATCTCCGTCCGGTCTTCCGGTTTAAATGCGTCCATAATTCCCATTATTGTTTCTCTCCTTCCTGAATGGCTTTTCTGTATGCTTCCGCTCTTGATGTCGCGATCGCCTTCTGTGTTATACCGACCATGAATCTTTCGACGTGTGCGCGTTGCATTCCCTGCGCTACTGCTCCGTCTATGAATTCGCTGATTGCATATCCAAGAAGTGTCGCCACGTCCACAAATTCGCCGTCAATTAACACAATCGGCGGTTTCTCCATGTCCGAACTAAAAACATGAATCCCGGCGACCTGTTCGACCGCAACGGTTTTCATTTCTTCCGGTTTTGCTCCTGCCTGTTCTGTCGCGTCCTTCAACGCCTGTTCGATCGTCTTTTCTTCCTTCATTGGTTAGATCTCCTTTCAGTGAGTAGTTGAACCGAATTTCGGTATCTTTATTTTTCCGGCGTGTGTAGTTGATCTGTCTGATCGTCCTTTCCAGTCGCCCCAGTTCGTCCGCCGTCAGGCCGTCGCCGGATAATGTCATGATGATTTTTCTTTCTTTTTTCATTGCGTCAACTCCATATCATAGAGAAAAACATAAATGCAATTAACAGAAATCCCGCTATTCCGAACGCCGTCCGGCGTTTATGGTGCGGACTTCCTGAACCGATCGCGTATGCAATCATTACGAACCCGGTCAAAAACAGGGCAATGATTCCCGCCGCGTTTACTGTGATTTTGAATATCGTGTAAAGGTTTCCCATGTTTGCTCCTTTCAAAATATTGTTGCTGTCGCCTGTCCGGTTATTTGCCGCGAACGATCTTCTTTCTTTTCTTTCTGCTTCCGATATATTGCGCCGGATTCTTGAAATGTCGTTTCTTTGGCTGTGTCTGCGCCCGTGTGTCTGTGATCCGTCGTTTGACCTGATATCTGACCGTTTCGGCGAAATGTTCCGCTTCTTCTTCCGAATACGGCTTTCCTTTAATCTTCTGGATATAATGCATGAATTCATGCCCCGTCGTTTCGATCAGCGTTTCTTCCGGTTCTGGAATGTCTGCCGCTATGTAAATGCGATCCGTGTCTGTGTCGAATACTCCGAAACCCTTCTGTCCGTCCGGTGCTTCAATGTGATCCGCGTCAAATGCGATTATCACGTCCACACTGTATCGGTCTTCTGGATCTTCCAGATCTTCGATAATCTTCGGAAAAGCGTTTTGCAAATATAATAGTGTTTCCATGATCGTTTCGAAGTTCTCTTGAAAGTCCTTGAATTTCTTTTCGCCCGGTATCGGTTGCACTTGAAAACTAATTCTTGCCATTTACTCTCCTTTCAAAACATTGTTGCCTGTTGCCATGGCTCCGGTCTATTGCACCATATAACTTCTGTTCGTTTTTTTGCCGACATTGCATAGCTTGTTTTTGTTTCTTTCCGCCAGTTCTGCAGTATGTCATTGTACATTTCTGAATCATAGCCGCTTATAACGACCGGTCCTTTGTGGCCGATCAAGGCTTTCAATAATTCTTCATGATCTCGTTCTGTCATTTCGTGCCGGTATTGTTTCCCGGCTCGTGTTGATAGCAGATACGGTGGATCGGCATATATCAGAACATCTTCAAAATTATATTTTTGGATCAATTCGACTGCGGGCCTGTTCTCAATTTGTACGCCTTTCAGTCGTTCTGCAGCTTCTCTGATGATTCCCGGCAGTTCCGCCCAGTCTCGCGCTGCGTATGCTCTTTCGCGCCCCTGTACGTCGCATTTCCACCCGACTTTCTTTCCGTTTGTCCTGTAGCCGTGTCCCATGTTCGAACGTATGATAAAATTTATCGCCCGTTCAAAATCGTTTTCCGGTTCTTTTTCAAATGCTTTATTGTAGATTTCCCGCGAATACGGTCGGAAGTATATTTCTTCCGCTATTGCTTGCGGTGCTTCTTTGATCTGTCGGAATAGATTTATTACTTCTCCGTCAAGGTCGTTTATCGTCTCTATGTCCGATCGTTCTTTGTTAAAAAGAATTGCGCCCGATCCGAAAAACGGTTCTAAATAACTGTGATGTTCTGGAAACTGACGTATGATCCAGTCTGCTGATTTATATTTGCTTCCCGGATATTTTAAAATCTGTTTCATTCGTCCGTTTCTCCTTCCGGGACTTGTCCGATCAGGCGTGCTCCCGTTAATACCAGTTCTTTTCCCATGATCTCGTATTTCCAGTCGCCGTGAAGTCCGCATTCGCTGTCAAGTGTTCCCTGATAGGTGTCCCATGTTTTCTGTGTTTCGTTGTAAATCTGTAAAGTTACCATTTCCGTTGACTGCTGCCGGTCGGCTTCTTCCTGCGTGTGCTGTTCTGCTGCCGTTCCCGCCATGAATCCAGAAATAAATGCCGGAACTGTTATAACTGTCGCGACTGCTGCTGCCAGAAGGAAGGATTCAATTTTCTTTTTTCTCATTTACTGCTGCTTCCTCGATTTCTATAATTTCTCTTAATACACCTTCGATTCCCGGAAGGTATTTCAGATCCGGTTTTCTTGCTTCAAAAGATTTTCGTATGCTGCTGCCAAGATATGTTCTTTTGCAAATCGCGTCCGGGTGTCTTCCTAGAAGTTTTTCTTCGATCTGCGCCGATACGAATATCACTTCCGCGTGTTCGGTTGTGATCCGTCCTCTGTGTGGTTCGATTCCCATTTTGAATACTGTGTATTTCAAGATCCAACCTTGTAGCGTTCGCATATCTTCGACAGCTTCCCGGAACGTCCGCGTTATTACAAGGATCTGTTTCATTCGCCGGATCTCCTTTCCAATGGTATCGGGTAGCCGTCAGGAAGTGCGTTTATTAACTTTTCTAACTGGATCAGTCCGATTTTCTGTGCCGTGACTAAGGCGTTCGGCTGACATGTGTTTAATTCTGTCATGTTTTTATGTATGCCGGCCGTGATATCGGATCGGAAGGCGGGCGTTAATGGTTTGTAGAATGTTTCCATTTTTCTTTCGTCTCCTTCCATTCGCTTATCAGGTCGTCGATATAATCCTGTATTACTCCATCGGCGTATTCTTCGACGTTCTTCAAATCTTCTTTTTTAAACCCTTCAAGCGGCCCCAGTTTTTCCAAGTCAGATGTATTTCCCGGCTTTGCGTACAGAATCCATTCTTCTTCCGTGTCGCTCCACATTATTTCCGCCGTTACGCAACCCAGTTTTTTAACTGCTAACCCTGTTCTTTCCCATTTCCACATTTTTGTTTCTCCTTTCTTTCTTGTTTGTGGTACAATCCTTTTAGAAAGGTGGTGTTTTTATGAGTGAAATAAAAGGCGTTTTCAGCATTTCTTACGGAGATCCAGAACATATCGTTGTTATCGACGATCACAAACAGCCCGTTTGTTTGAATGATGAAGAACAAGAATTTATTGATATGGTATTTTCTTTTCTTGCTTCTCGCGTCGATCTTTCGGATCTTCGTCTTGACAAAAGAAGTGATAACTATACAAGCCTAATTTACGGCGAATATAACGATTTTCTTCGTTTTCGTCTTTCTGCTCGTACAAAATGGTTGTCCCTTCGCCTTCCTTCTGACATTAAGGCAAGTAATATGGACAATTCTTTATTTGATGCACAGAAGAACAAAAAACAGCTTCATTGGAAAGCAAAATTGAATTCTTTAAAAGACGTCGCTGCTTTCAAGGATTTTATTATCGCTTCTTGTATTTAATTTGCCTTTTGCCCGTGGTTTCTTCCATGGGCTTTTATATGCTTAACATATTAAGCATTTTAATCAAAAAAAATTTCACTCACTTTTCTGTTAAGCGCGGAAGCGATCTTTTTCAACGTGTCCGTTGTTGTTGTTGTCGTTCTCCCAGTTTCAAGCCCGTTTATGATGCTCCGTGTCACTCCTGACTTTTCCGAAAGTTCCGCCTGCGTCATGCCTGCTTCCTCTCTGATTTCTTTAATCTTATATCCCATGAGTGTTTCTCCTTTCTTGTTTTGTTGACTTTAGCTTAACATATTAAACACTTGCTGTCAATATGTTAAACGGTGTTTAATATGTTAAATTTTATGTTGCTTTATTTGTTGTGCTATTGTATAATATATTAAACAGATAAAAGAAAGGTGGTGTATAAAAATGACGCTCGGCGACATCGTGAAGAATTATCGTGCAGAGCATGGGCTTTCTCTTCGCGAATTTTCCAGAATATCCGGCGTTAGTAATGGCTATATTTCAATGTTAGAGAAGAACGAACACCCAAAGACAAAAAAACCTATCGTTCCTTCTATTGAGAAAATGCGTTGTATCGCTAACGCTATGGGAATGTCGTTTGATTCGCTTCTGGATATGATAGACAGCGATCAACCTATTTCAATTAAAAAGGAAAATGCACCCGCGCCGTCTCTTACTTCATTAGAAAGTGATTTATTAAACAAATATAGACGCCTTAATAGTGAAGGTAGAAAAAAACTTATCGAACGTGCCGACGAATTATTCGATCTCGGTTACGTCGAAAAAGGGGACGCCGAAAAAATGGCATAAAATACCATTACAGGGAAACTAAGGAAAATATTATAGAATTGCGTTTTCAAAAATAAAAACGCCCACGGCGGCAACCGTGAACGTTTTTAATAGATTGTTACCTGTCGACAGAAAGGGCCGGCTGTAGTAACTCCCTACCAAGTGTTATTATAGCATGGGCCTTTTTCTTTTGAAAGGGCTTATTTTTATACCCTTTTTTAGAAAAAATAGAAAGGTTGTGTATGTTATGGCTTATGCTATGAAAGTACCTGCTGCCAGTGCCGACGATCGGATCGTTGCGATCTATGTTCGTGTATCGACCGGGTATCAGGTCGATAAAGATTCGCTTCCGTTTCAGAAAAAGGAACTGAAAGCATATTGCAAACATATCTTACACGTTGATATGTCGCGTGTAGAGATCTTCGAAGATGCCGGGCGATCCGGTAAGAATACGAAACGGCCGGCATATGAAAGAATGATGCAGAAAGTCCGCGCCGGGCTTGTGTCTCACGTTCTGGTGTATAAGATCGACCGCATTTCCCGAAATCTGGTTGACTTCTCTTTGATGTATGATGATTTCAAATACAACCGCGTGACGTTTGTTTCACTGAACGAACAATTTGACACGTCTTCCGCGATCGGCGAAGCTGTCCTGAAGATTATACTTGTATTTGCGGAACTGGAAAGAAAACTGACAAGTGAACGTGTGAAAGACATTATGATCGGACGCGCCAACGAAGGGAAATGGAACGGCGCGCGTGTACCTTATGGGTGGGACTGGGATTCTTCCGCCATGTGGCCGGTACATTCCGAAAAGGAAGCCCCGTTCGGTCGGGCAATGTATGAAATGTATCTGGAAGTTAAGTCGACCGGAAAGATCCGCGATTATAACAACGCCCACGGCATACCGACCAAGCGCGGCGGCGAATGGACTTCTAAAACCGTCGGCGATTTTCTGCGTAATCCGATGAATAAAGGCGACTATCGTTATAATTACCGTGAAAGCGCGCGCGGCCGAAAAAAGCCGATTGACGAAGTTGTGTACCTTGAAGGTATCTTTGATCCGCTCATTGATCCTGAAATATGGGAAAAAGTCAATAAAATTATGGATATCAACCGGGATAAAAGAAATATGGGTGGATTGCACCCGGTAGAAAAGAATTGTAATGTCTTTGCCGGTCTGATCCAGTGTGGTTCGTGTGGTTCTGGTTATCTGGTGGGTAAAAAGGATAAACGCCGAAAGAATGGCTTTACCCCGTCTATGTATTATTGCAGCGCAAAAACGCGGGCGATTCACTGTCAGAACCTAAACGTCAGCGACGTGAAGATCGGTCCGTTTGTGATTAACTATATATCCGCTATGGTCCGCGTATCAAACGAACGACGGAAGATCAAAACCCCGGAAGATCTGGAAGAAATGCTTCTGTCTGACAAGGCCGTATTTGCCGATATTATGGGTTTATCGTCTGATAGCTTAAATAATACCTTTGAGCTATTAACGGGCAAATCTGCCACGGGTGGCGCATTGTGGCGCGCTGATCTGGTGGATCAGGAAGGCGCGGCCGCTGATCCGGCAGAAATTGAAAGCCTGAAAGATCAGATCCGAAAATATGAACGCGCGAAAGAACGTCTGGAAGATGCGTATTATTTCAGTGACGACGGAATGAGCGAAAAAGAATATCTGGAAAAGAAAAATCGGTTTGATTCCGGGCGCGTGGCTGCCGAAAACAAATTGAAAGAACTGACCGAAACGCATATCGCTTCCGGTGTTGATGAATCCGCCTTTATGAAATCCGCTTCCGCTTTTCTTCTGACGCATAAAATCCGCGCCGGATCTCATATCGTATATAGTGATCTGGCCGGAATGGTCGAAGAAGAATCAATCAAAGAGTTTTTCAATCTGGTTTTGGATCATATCGCGGTAAAAGATCGCCGCGTGACGGAAATCGTGTTCGTGAATGGTCTTTCCCATAAATTTATATACCGCGATTAAAAATGCAACGGAACGGGCGTTATAAGGTCCCGCGCTTTCAGTGTGGATTTTGTGAAGTGGTACAGAAACAAGCGGTTTAATTCTCCCACGACGCCCGGTTCACATTAAACCCGGCCGGAACTTGTCAAACAACATTACAACGCCCCGTTGCAACCCGTCAGCATTTACAAGGGCTTCGGACCTTCACAATCTCCCGTGGGCGGATCGTGGCTGCTTTAATTGCCGGGCGGCTACTGCTGCCGCCCTGATCTTTATTTAATGATCTTTTCAAGTGCTGTTGTTAAATATCCGCCGTTGATCCCTGCCATGGTCCCCAGTTCCTTGTCAAGTTCTTCATCGAAGCTGCACAGATCATATAATTTTTTCAATTCCTCTTTTCTCTCTTTCTCTTTTCTTATTTCCAGTGTATGAAGCGGGCTTAAACTCTCTAAGATAATCAGAAAGTATTCTTCTGATCCGGTTGTTTCTTTCAGTTGTTTATCCAGTGTTTCGTCACGCTCCAGAAGTTTAAAGAATTTTTCTATTTCTTCCCAGTCTTTTTTCATTTTGTTCCTTTCTGCCGGGACTGCTGCCCCGGCTCTGTTTTGCTATAAGTATACCTGATTTATCAGACTTTTTACAGTTGTTTTTTATAATGCTGTTTCGATGAATTCTGCTGCCGCTTTGATTGTTCTGAAAGTATGAAACTCTCTAAATCCGATCTGGTCGTCTTCTCTTACATTTACGTGATATACTCCGTGCGTTCCTTTCATTCTTGTGATTTTATATCCCTTAACAACTTTTACTGTTTCGTACATATTCGTTACCGCCTTTCTAAGTGTTTGTTTATTTTTTATTTCCTTTCGTTGATATTATATTAGCATACGTTTATATAAAAGTCAATGCTTTTATTAGCCTTTATTTATATTTTTTTCGTTGACTTTAATATTATATTAGTGTATGCTTATATTATAAAAATTGAATAGGTGGTGCTTATTATGATGAAATATTATCGACTGTTTGACCTTCTGGCGCGCCGTGATATGAAAAAGACGGATCTTCTTTCTGTGATCTCCGCGCCGACGCTTGCGAAGCTGTCGAAAGGGGAAACGGTAAAAACTGACGTGCTTTGTAAGATCTGCGATTTTCTGGGCTGTCAGCCGGGCGACATTATGGAATATGAAAAATAAAAAAATATCCCAACTTTAGGATTTCTCCTATTGTTGGGATATTTTAAAATGCTTTATTTATTGGCTTTTTTACATCACGGAAACCGCGTTCATCTGACAACCAAATGTCGTCACACACGCAGTTAATGGACGCCCCAGTTTCTCAGACATTTCAGCAACGTATTCTTTTGCTTTTTCCATAAAATAATACTGACGGGCAGGTTCTTCCAACGGTGCATTTTCCACCAGTTTTACATTTTCAATTATTTCTTTCATTCTCATTTCCTTTATACAAACTGATTGCAGGACGCATCATAAGCATAGTCAATCAGATCTAATTTATCTATAAGTTCTTTTTTATTCACTTCCATCTCTTTACATAACTGATCCAGTGATGGATAAAAATCTCTGAGCTTTGTATTTATGACGCTCAGAAGGATAACAGGATCCTGTGGTAAATTCTGTAACATGATCCTAGTTTCCTTTCTTGTTCATATATTTTTCGCCATACTTCTCACCAAGATTAACAATACTTCCATCTTTTTGTTCCATGTCAATATTGTTCAGCTGGCTTCTTAAGTTCACTCGGATAAGTTCCATATATTCTTTACGAAGAATCTTCTGTTCTTTCGCTTCTTCCGGAGTGAGTCCTTCCGCTTTTGATTTTTTATATAATTCATTGATACGATCAATCTTCTTTTGTTCCATTGTCTATATCTCTCCTTTTTCTTGTTCCGTTTAATGTTGCGATATTCTTTACTGTTCACTCCCGTGTCAATCACTCCGCTGATTGACACGGGAGTGAACAGTAACCGATATTTTTTCCGCTGACTCTGTATTATACACGATTCTGTGCACTTCGTCCACTTTTTAACTGGAATAATTCTCAAGAAAACCATACAGTTCTTCAGCTGACTTAAGATAGATTCCATTTTTCAGATCCTGTTGTACTTCATCCGGCAGATTATTTACGGATAGGCTGGTTGTTTCGTAAAGGGTTGTCCCATCTTGCAGATAGACAGCAACATATCCATGCAGCTCTTTCAGATAATATGCATCATCTGAAACAGACTCTCCTTTGGCTGAACTGCGTCTGGTTTGAATGGAATCATTTTTTTCATTTTTAGTCAGTTCTATAGCTTTTTCCTTTTTCAGTAGATTGTTGTAACTAACCTGATAACCTGCAATCAAACATCCGGTAATCAGAAATAAAACAGAAAAAAAGCCAATCATGTATTTTTTCATCGCAAATCGCTCCTTTTTTCATACAGTATTGGCTTTTTTATTTTTTTTATTCTTCTACTTTTACGGCTGGAAGCAGATGGAATTTCTTAGAAATTCTCAGGATACGTCCACCCATTGGAAGATCAAGGATATCATCTTCAGAAAGTGTTCCGATCTTCAACATAACAACCGCATAAACAAGTATTGCTACAATCAGTGAAATGCATACTGGAATTACACGACCGCCGATCAGTGTATCAAACAGTCTGAATACGCCGAAAGTTACAATGCCCATCACTGCTGCTGCAGCGAATGGTTTTCCGAAAGTGCTTACAAAATCGATTTTGAAACCGCTGACTTTTCGAATCTTGAGCAGGTTCAAAATACTCATTGCAAGTGCAAATACAATATTTCCACCCACCAGTGCATAGACGTTCATCTTGAATACAGTCATCATCAGTACAAATGCTACCAGATGAATTCCAAGAGCTGCTGCAGCATTCTTTGCGGGACTTGTCATGTAGTTTAATCCATGAAGAATGGAATTCGTTACAGAGGAAAGTCCATACAGTACAACAACGATAGCTCCTGCCATCAACAGACGCGCCGGTGTTGCACTGGAGTCATTGTACAGCAAAACCATAATTGGGGAAGCAAGTACAAAATAACCGATACAACTCGGAATAGCAATTACCATTGTAAGACGTAAAGTCTGGTTAATCTTATTGTGAACCTGTTTCTTTGTACCTGCTGTAACAACAGCTGTAAGACTTGGCACAAGAGATGTTCCAAGTGCGTTCGCAATTGCCATCGGGACATTGATCAGGGTGTCGTATTTACCAGTGTAAATACCCTGAAGAGCCATATATTCTTTCTCTACATAGCCTTGTGACCCCATAACGTGATTAAAGATTGTAAGGTCGATAATCTGGTTAATATTATATACAGCGGTACTGAATACAACTGGGATTGCTGTTAAAAGTAATGCTTTCAGAAGGAAAGAATAACTTTCAACATTCTGGGTGCGGTCTCTTTTAAGCTGTTTGCGTATCACATTTTTATATATAAAAATGACAAACAGAAGAAATAACAATCCAGATAAAGAGCCGACAACCGTTCCAAGTGTACTTCCGGCAGCACCGTAAGCAGGTCCGAGAAGTTCCTTTCCGGATTTTTCTCCTGCTTTTGTTCCGATACCAAAGAGGACACTTGCGCCGACAATACTGATCACGGCATTAAATACCTGCTCAATGATCTGTGAGATAGCTGTTGGAAGCATTGTTCCCATTCCCTGGAAATATCCACGGATAACAGCCATGACTGCAACGATCAGAAGTCCCGGGGCAAGAACCCGCAGTGCGTAAACGCTAAGTGGAGATTTCATTAAATGTGTTGAAATCAGTCCTGCTCCCAAAAAGATTGTCAGCGAGATGAATAATCCAACACCGATTGCAAAAGCAAGGGAACAGATAAATACACGGAATGCATTTCGTCTCTGACGCTTTGCAAGGCGGATCGATACCAGCTTGGATACGGCAGTCGGAAGGCTGAATGATGAAATCATCAGAGCGATTGCATAGACCTGATAGGCATATCCATAAAATCCGTTTCCTTCATCTCCTAAAATATTCGTCAGCGGAATCCTGTAGACTACGCCTATGATTTTTGTAAGTACAGCTGCTGCTGCAAGTATCGAACCCTGGACAATATAATCATCCTTTTTCGTTCGTTTTTTCGTTGTTTGTGCCTCAGTTTCAGACATGACTTCCTCCTAGTGTCCCATTCCTTAAAATCTATTTAATATATGTATCCCATCAGCGGAAAATACCGACTTTTTCCATGATTTCTTTCTGTTTCGCTTCCATGACAACACGTTCTTCATCAACCATGTGATCGTATCCAAATAAGTGAAGCATACTGTGTGCAATCAGGAAAGCATACTCTCTTTTGGGTAAATGTCCATATTCTTCAGCCTGAGATAACACTTTTTCCTTTGAGATAACGATATCACCAAGCATCAATTCTCCGGATTCCGGATTAAAAGCTTCTGCACTTTCTTCATCAATCACGGAAAAATCTCCCGGCTCTTCGTATTCAATCATAGGGAAAGAAAGTACATCTGTTGGGCGGTCAATTCCACGTTGTTCCAGATTCATTTCGTGAATCTGGGCATTCTCTGTTAAAAGAAGATTGATCTCTGCTTCATAAGGACAGTCTGCAAGTTCTAATGCAGCGTCAATAACTAATGCGGCAATCTCTTCTGTATTAAAGTCTAACTTTATAGTCCCCTCTTCTTCGATAAAAAGACTCATCCTTTTTTCCTCCTGTTTTCTCTCGGTCTGGACGATTTCTTCTCATAGTCCTCATATGCTTTTACAATTTTCTGAACTAATGGATGTCTTACAACATCTTTGCTTGTCAGCGTACAGATGTTGATCCCTTCTAGATCTTTTACAACCTTTACAGCAACATCAAGTCCGGATATTGTTCCGGATGGAAGATCTTTCTGCGTAGAATCACCTGTAATGACAACTTTGGATCCAAAACCGATTCTTGTTAAGAACATCTTCATCTGGGCCGGCGTTGTATTCTGTGCTTCATCAAGGATGATGAACGCATTATCTAAAGTACGCCCGCGCATATATGCCAGAGGAGCAACTTCAATCAATCCTTTCTCAGAATTCTTAAGAAAACTGTCAGCTCCCATGATCTGATAAAGTGCGTCATATAAAGGTCTTAAATACGGATCAATCTTGCTTTGCAGGTCACCCGGAAGAAATCCCAGTTTCTCTCCGGCTTCAATCGCCGGACGCGTCAGGATGATTCTGCTTACTTCTTCGCGCTTGAATGCTGTGATTGCCATTGCCATCGCAAGATAGGTCTTTCCTGTTCCGGCAGGTCCGAGACCGAAAGTGATCATTCCATTACGAATTGCATCAACATATTTTTTCTGACCTAATGTTTTTGGCTTTATAGGTTTTCCCTGAAGTGTATGACAGATCAGATCTTTATCAATAGAAACAAGGGCTTCTTCCTGATCTTCAAATACGAGCGAGATTGCATAGTCTACATTCTGTTCCGTAATCGTATTTCCTCGTTTAGCAAGTTCTACAAGCTGTGTAAGTACACGCTGGGCTTTCTGTGCAGCAATTGTATCTCCTACAATCTTAGTTGCACCGTCACGTGAAATCAATGTGACATGAAAAGTTCTCTCTATTTTCTTTATATAAGTATCAAACTGGCCAAATACATTCATCTCGTATTCAGCCGGAATATCAATGATCAGTTCCGACAGACTCATCCGGTTCGTTCCTTTCTAAAGTTATTCTTGCGGTCTCTGTTTCCTCTTCAATCTGCTGATTCAGATAGAGCGTACCTGAAGCCGTTGCCTTTTCGGCAGATATATATATCTTAACATTTTTTTCATTAATTTGAATACCCTTTTCCTCTAAATCTTTACAAAAATAACGAAATCGACTGCTTAAAATTGTCTGTATCTCTTTTTTTGTATATTTTATTTTCTTGAAGCTGTATTTTTTTATTGTTTCATGACCATAAAAAACAGGAAGTGAAAAATTTTCTCCCAGTTTTAACTGATGCTCTATACAAAGTTTTTCAGAACGGTCAGATGGTTTCGGTTTCCATGTTTCTAACCGGACAGATCCGATTTGAATAAATCCGGACTTTTTTGTTTCTTTTGTATATACTTTTTTATTATGATAACAGGAAATTGTATCCAGATAAGAAATCTGTGTATCAGCGAAAATATCTGCATCGGCATGCGTATATTGATATCCGGTAATTTCACCACTGTCATCCAGGATGTCAATCCGCCCAGATACAAGTAAAGTTCCTTTCGTTACAGAATCCCCGATATGTACCTGAGGAATGCCGGTGCGTGTAATTAATTTTGTAATGATTCCATCAGTAGAAGCAACAAGATCAGCAGGTAAAGGATCTGTCTTGTTACTCTTATCTGGCTGAGTAGATGAGATGATAGGAAACGCATCTTCATTTTCTTTTATCTGTATTTTTAATCGGCTGCCGTCAAGAGAAGCAGATACCCAAACGATATCATTATATTCTTTTCGAAGGGCTTTGACAATCCCTTGACAATCTACATTTTTCTTTTGCATTCCAGGATAAATCCCCTCTTCTTTCAGAAATGTTGTTAAGGTCGTGTCGGTCCATCTTTTATTTCCCTGAAAATGAATATCCCATAGAAATTGTGAGTAACAATTGATTAGAAAAATGCATAGGAAGATGCTGATAAAGAATAGTTTTCTTTTTCGATAGCGATAAAGAAAAAAAGGAAAGCCATACCGTTTTTTTAGTATGACTTTTGTATGTGTTTTTCTGACATAGGGACGAAGCTTTCGAAAATCAGATAAACTCAAGTATAATTCATAATTTGTTCCGATACGGGTCAATCCCCAGAATCGGATGCGGTGATAACAGCAGAGATTCAGAAATCGTTCAGGGGAGTATCCTTTGATCTGAATCTTCACATAACCGGACAAATAGCGGATCAGGCAATGAATCACCCCGGATTCCTCCCCTCAGTAAATTCTAAAGATGATAATGTTCCAGATACTTTCATCTCATCATTTGTGTAATATTGAATCCGGAGTCGTTTTCCCTGGATCCGGATCTGTCCTGCCCGCGTCTGCACACGGATCAGTGTATCTGTGTATTCAATAATGCCTCGATAATTTTCAATGCATAATTCATTTCGGCCTAAAATGGTTATAACAGAAGCATTCTGAATCACATCTTTTGGGAGATCCATTGCGGATATCATCTTTTCTTTGATCTGCTCTCTGTTCATTGAAGTTTTTATATAAAAATCCTTTGTCATCAGTATATGAATGTATCACGATGTCCTATACCAGTTGTTTTCTGTGACAGATTTCTATTTATGATAAGGTTCACCGTTGATGATCCGATAACTTCTGTATATCTGCTCCAACAGAATGACCCTCATCAACTGGTGTGGAAAGGTCATCTTGGAAAAGCTTAATGCATAGTCCGATCTTGCGAGCACTTCTTTGCCCAAACCAATGGATCCACCAATGATAAATATAATATGACTGGTTCCCTGGATTCCAAGCTGATTGATCTTTGCAGAAAGTTCTTCGGAACTAATAAGTTTTCCGTTAATCTCAAGCGTGATCACATAGTCATCCTCTTTTACATATTTCATAATGCGTTCAGCTTCTTTATCGCGAATTGTATTTTCCATGACATCACTTGCATGGTCAGGTGTCTTTTCATCAGCTACTTCTATAATCTCCAGTTTGCAGTAACGGCTTAATCGCTTGCTGTATTCTGCGATCGCATCTCGCAGATATTTTTCTTTTATCTTTCCTACGGTTATTAATGTAATCTTCATTTTCCTGTTCTTTCTGAATAAATTTTAATCATACATGCCTGTCAACTGTTATTTTGATAAGCTGTCAGTAATTTCATAAATATAGAGTTCGTGAAGAGCTCTTGTTGCGCAGATATATTCCGCTTGATTTTTAAGCGGATTTTCTTTTGCACCGCGAAGTGCGAAAACCTGGTCAAATTCCAGCCCTTTTGCGAGATAAAATGTCGTTACTGTGAGACCTTTCTTAAATGCGGAACTGTTACGATCCACATAGGATACGTTGATACCACGCAGTTTCAGGAGACGGCTTAAGTCAAAAGCTTCTTCTTCTGTTGTTGTGATCAGGGCAGCAGTTTCAAAGTCTCCCGGACATTTTAAATGACAGACAAGTTCATCAAGCAATTCCGTATCTGTGTTAAATGTCTTTTCTACGACTTCTTTTCCATGGCGGTCCAGTAACTCAAGATCAGATACTCCACTGACTTTTTCCGCATACCGGGCAATTTCTAATGTATTCCGGTAACTCTTTTTGATTTCAATCGTTCGGATCTCACGTCCAAGTAATTTAGGGAGAAATCTCAGTACATCCTGTTGCTTTGTATCCAGTGTCTGTGCACGGTCTCCAAGAATAGTCATTCTACAATGAAACAAGGATTCCAGGATGGTGTATTGCAGATAAGTGTAGTCCTGCATTTCATCAATGACAAGATGCTTAATATTCTTATGAGTTGAGTTCCCACCGGAAAGACGATATTTCAGATAGAGCATAGGAAATACATCCTCATAAGGGAGCTTTCTTTTTTCGTACGGAACTTCTGGCAACAGATCACAACCACAGTCATCGAGCATCCAATTATAAATGGTGTAAATATCTTTCGTTGTGTACATCTTGTCGAACTTCATCTGAAGCATCTCCTGATCATCCTCTGAAATATTTCTGCCTTTCAGAGTTTCCCAGGAATCGATAAAATAGTCTTTTACAGCGTCCATACGTTTCAATAACGGAGTCTCTGTAAATTTATAATAGAACAATTGGATCAAGTCTTCTTCTGTCAATGTCATTCCACGGAACTCAATTTCTTTGAATTCCATCAGACGATCTTCCAGAATCGCAAGGAAACCTTCTATTTCACCAATAAAATCTTTGGATTGTTTCCAGTCAAAACGATTCTGAGCTGATTCATCCGGAAACTTCATCCGACGTTCCAACTGATCATAACGATCCTCACAGTCTGCAGCGACACCTTTTCGAAGCTCTTTGTAGGCGTAGAGATCAAAACTCATCTCACGGATATTCTCTTCTCCTAATTCTGGAAGAATATGTGAGATATAATCTGCAAATACGCTGTTCGGTGAAAGAATCAGTATGTTGGATGATTTCAGAGTGTCGCGTTCATGATATAAAAGATATGCAATTCGGTGTAAAGCAATCGAAGTTTTTCCACTTCCGGCAGCTCCCTGGATTACAAGGATTCGATCTTTCGTATTTCGGATAATTGCATTCTGTTCTTTCTGGATCGTGCGGACGATATTTTTTAATTTTACATCACTGTTTGTTCCAAGTTCTTTTTTCAGAATATCATCATCGATCTTTGTATCACTTTCAAAGGCATAGACAAGTTCTCCATTCTGAATCTTAAACTGCCATTTTGAAAGAATCTCTCCATCCAGTCTTCCGGCAGGAGCCTCATAGCTTGCAGGGCCTTTATCATAATCATAAAACAAACTGCTGACCGGAGCTCTCCAGTCGTAGATCAGAGGCTGCATGCCTGTTTTTTCGGCAAAATTTCCGATTCCAATATAAAACGGTTCCGGTTCGTCATCTCCATCATACATAAAATCGACACGTCCGAAAAAAGGTGCATCTAACATTTTCTCAAATCTATGTTTTAATTGCAGCTTCTCATTATTAGCGTTGACCTGATGCAGAAGTGCCTGCCGATTATCATAATCTTCGTAACCATACTCATCCATCTCCGTATAGTTTTCCCAGTAATATTCCTGCATGTTATCAATCTCTTTCTGTCCATCAGAGAGAGACTGCCTGATTTCTTCCAGTCGTTTTTCTAACTTTATCTCAATGTCTTCAAGGAAACATCTTCCATCAAATCTGTTGTCATTGCTCTTATAATTCGTCATATGTTTTATATTTCCCCCAAAATAGATTTTTGCTTCTTAGGTTTATTGCAAACATTTGGCTTATTATTTTACCATATCTTCGAATAGGTTGTCATCTAATTTGAGCAAAATTGCTGATAAAATGGGTAACAGTAACGTAACAGTTCAGCTTTCGGGTCGAAAAGCTAATACATTCAAAATATCTATAGAGTTTTTTGTCCTTTACAATATTTATCTATTTTTCTTTCTTATAAAATAAATAATAAGAGCTACAATAACTATAATTAATGCAATATTTATGACTGTGTAAATCAAATTTATCATATTCTTACCTTCCTCGTTATTCTATTTCTTATTTTTTTTTGCAATTCTAATGCTTATACTAACAACAATATAACTACTCCAAAATATTATAAAACCATAATTCCAAAATAGGTTTTTAAAATTCCATTTTTCATCTATTAAACAAGATAAAAGAACGCCAATCAGAATTTGAATAGTTAATATTAATAAAATTCTAATAATTTCTTGCATTGCTCTTTTCATATTTAATGTCCCAACCAAAATTTCACCCACTTGAGTATAGCTATCTTCATTATTTTCGCTCTCCTTCATCACATAATCTTCCAATGTAACTAACTGAATTTCCCGGTGAACCAATTAATTCTTCTTTAATTTATCAAAAACTCCTTAAGTTTCATCTTAAGAAATCTGAAGAATTCTTAAGTCTATTCTCTCTTATTCATTGTTATGGTATTATAAATAAGCCTACTGATTTATAAAATGCATAAAATATAGACCGATCTGCACTACTTTTCATAGTATGTTTTGGGTAGTAACTAATCAGCAGACAGTATAGTTCAATGCTTTTATCTTAAATTTTTTACAATAATAAATATTAGGAGACATTCATGGAAAAAAATATATTAATCATTGAGGACGACAAAGATATTCGAGAAGGAGTAAAAATTTTATTGGAAGGAGAAGGTTATTCCGTTGAAGAAGCTTCAAACGGTGCAGATGGACTGAAAAAACTCACTTCGCACACAAATCTAGTTATTCTCGATATTATGATGCCTGGCATCTCAGGATTGAAGACTTGTGAAGAAATCAGAAAAATTTCTTATGTTCCGATTCTTTTTTTAACTGCCAAATCAAAAGAATCCGACAAATTAATTGGATTTATGGCAGGAGCAGATGATTATCTTATAAAACCATTCTCTTATACTGAACTTTTCGCAAGAGTCAGATCGCTTCTGCGCCGTCATCAGGTTTATGATCGAGAAATATTGCAAATTCAGAAAGAAGAGTGGATTGAAATCCATCAGATACGCATCAATTCTTCAAAAAACATTGTGTTCCAACAAGGGAATGAAATTCAATTAACTGAAATAGAGTACAAAATATTGCTTTTATTAATACAGTACCCCACTAAAATATTTTCTCTTCAAAATCTCTATGAAAGTATTTGGGAAGAACCTTTTATAAGTACTTCGGCTAATACTATTATGGTGCATATAAGAAATCTTCGGACAAAAATTGAAGAAAATCCTCAAAAGCCTAAAATTATTCAAACTGTTTGGGGAAAGGGGTATCGTCTTGGCTAAATTAAAACGCAACAGTCTTACGAAAGAAATCATTTTCTTAGTTTTATCTGGTTTTGCAGCAGCTTTTATTCTCTTTTTGATCCTTTTTCAGGTAGGAACAACTTTGCTAAGTGAATATTTTACCAGTTCAAATTTCATCTATAATTCAGAAACATCGTACATTAATGAGCTCACAGAATTTGTTCATAAGAAAAAGCTTGCTGCAACAGATACCGACCAACTTGGCGATTGGGCTCATCAAAAGGGAATTCGGCATTTTACTATTTCTCGCGAACGAGTATTAATCTATGACAGTACCTATTCGAACTCTATCGTTCTGGGAAATACTTCTGAATCGGATACTTTACATTACAATTGGCAATATTTTCATACGGTATCTTTTTCTGATGGAGATGCAGACGTTTACATTTATGCGAATTATGAATTGAAGTATTATCTGTTATACTATATAGCTGCCGCATTTATCAGTATTTTTCTATGGATCTTACTTTTCGCTATTGGAATCGGAAAAAAGGTGAACTATATTCAACAGCTAAGTTCTGGTGTAACACAAATTGAATCGGGTGCATTAGACTGCGAAATTCCTATAAAGGGAAATGATGAATTGGCCACTCTTGCACATGGCTTAAACGAAATGCGTCTTTCCTTGATTGAAAAGCAACTGAAGGAGGCTCAAATGAAATCCGCCCAGGACCAACTTGTACTTAGTATGGCTCATGACTTAAGAACACCTTTAACTGGTCTTATGACATTTTTAGAAATTGCCAGAAAGCAAAATTCCTTGAATGAATGCACAGACTACATTAGTAAAGCTTATGCCAAGACAACACAGATACGTGATTTATCTAACCAGCTCTTTGATTTTTTTCTAATCAACTCAGAGAATCCTATGAAATTAGAGGAGCCGGAAAATGTAGAATATGCATTAGGAGAATACCTTTCCGAACTATGTGGATTGCTGGAAATGGACGGATATCATGTTTCTATAGAAAAACTCCACTGGGAACCGGTACAGATACAAATATGCACAGATTTTGCTGGACGGATTATTGATAATCTTGTTTCTAATATTAAAAAATATGCCCATCCTGATCTGCCGGTTTTTCTGATTTCTGAATACACTAAGACATCTGCCTGTATTACCATCCAAAATACGATCGCTGTTCCTGATCAATTTGTACACGGGACAGGCATTGGTGTCAAAAATATACATGCGATGATGCATCAGATGCATGGACTTTGTCAGGTAAATATTGAATCCGATACTTACTCTATTACCTTGAAATTTCCAGTTATTTAAAAAATATCCTGACAAGCACAGATTTTTCTGCATCTTGTCAGGATATTTTTTAAATTCCGATTTTCTCAAAGAAGCTTACGATCCTATGTACAATCTTCCTTCAATTATTTATTTCTCAGATATTCATCGATACCTTTGGCACCTGCTTTACCAGCTCCCATAGCAAGGATAACTGTAGCAGCTCCTGTAACAGCATCTCCACCGGCAAATACGCCTTCTTTAGATGTCTGTCCGTTCTCTTCTTCCGCAACGATACATTTTCTGCGGTTTGTCTCAAGACCTTTTGTTGTAGAAGAGATCAGCGGGTTCGGTGATGTACCAAGAGACATGATAACTGTATCTACTTCGATGTCGTACTCAGAGCCCTCAATCTCAACCGGACGTCTTCTTCCGGATGCATCTGGTTCGCCAAGTTCCATCTTGATCACTGTCATGCTTGTGATATTACCGTTCTCGTCAACGTTGATCTTCTTCGGATTAGTAAGAAGATCGAAGATGATTCCTTCTTCTTTTGCATGATGAACTTCTTCAGCTCTTGCAGGAAGCTCTGCTTCACTTCTTCTGTATACTACATGAACTTCTGCGCCAAGACGAAGAGCTGTTCTTGCAGCATCCATAGCTACGTTACCACCACCAACAACAGCTACTTTCTTACCGGCAGCGATCGGTGTATCGTAATCATCACGGAAAGCTTTCATGAGGTTACTTCTTGTCAGGTATTCATTTGCGGAGAATACTTCGTTTGCATTCTCTCCCGGAATTCCCATGAACATTGGAAGTCCGGCACCGGATCCGATGAATACTGCCTCGAATCCTTCTTCTTCCATCAGCTGATCGATTGTTGTGGATTTACCGATAACAACGTTTGTCTCAAATTTAACACCGAGCTCTTTTACTTTCTCGATCTCTTTTGCAACGACCTTCTGTTTTGGAAGACGGAACTCAGGAATACCATATACAAGTACTCCACCGAGCTCATGTAATGCTTCGAATACTGTTACATCGTATCCGAGTTTTGCAAGGTCTCCGGCACATGTAAGTCCGGACGGGCCAGAACCGATAACGGCTACTTTGTGACCGTTCATAGTCTCAGCGCCTTCTGGTTTAATATCATTCTCAAGTGCATAGTCAGCAACGAAACGCTCCAGTTTTCCGATAGAAACAGGCTCGCCTTTAATTCCACGGATACATTTTCCCTCACACTGGGATTCCTGTGGGCAAACACGTCCACAGATAGCCGGAAGTGCACTGGATTTACCAATGATCTTGTAAGCTTCTTCAATGTTTCCTTCTTTTACCTGCTGGATAAATGCCGGAATGTTGATGGATACAGGACAACCCTGGATACATTTTGCATTCTTACAGTTAAGGCATCTTGTAGCCTCTTCCATTGCTTCTTCTTTGTTATAACCGAGACAAACTTCTTCAAAGTTTGTTGCGCGTACTTTTGGATCCTGCTCTCTTACAGGTACTTTTTTCATCATATCAGCCATTATTCGTCACCTCCACAATGTCCGCATCCGCCGTGATGTGTATCGCCTTCCTGAAGCTTCAGCATTGCGCGTCCTTCTTCAGATTTGTACATCTGGCTTCTCTTCATCGCCTGATCAAAGTCAACAAGGTGTCCGTCGAACTCTGGTCCGTCAACGCATGCAAATTTAATCTCATCTCCAACCTGAAGACGGCAGGCACCACACATACCTGTTCCGTCTACCATGATCGGGTTCATGCTGACGATAGTTGGAATCTCAAGTTTCTTTGTTAAGAGACAGACAAATTTCATCATGATCATCGGTCCGATCGCAACGCAGACATCGTATTTATTTCCGTTGTTTACAAGTTCTTCTACCATAGTTGTAACCATTCCGGCATGTCCGTAGGAACCGTCATCTGTACATGGGTAGTAATTACCTGCAACAGCTTCCATCTGATCTTCAAGGATCAGCATATCTTTTGTCTTAGCACCAACGATAACATCAGCATCGATTCCGTGTGCTTTCAACCATTTTACCTGTGGGTAAACCGGAGCAGCCCCAACTCCACCGGCTACAAACAGCATCTTCTTATTCTTAAGGGACTCAAGGTCTTCATGAACAAACTCAGAAGCGCATCCAAGCGGACCTGTAAAGTCACGGAAACTGTCTCCGGCTTTGAGTTCTCCCATTTTCACTGTAGAAGCTCCAACTTCCTGGAAAACGATTGTGATTGTTCCTGCTTCTCTGTCATAATCACAGATTGTCAGCGGAATACGTTCACCTTTCTCGTCCATTTTAACGATGACAAACTGACCAGGCTGACAGTGACTTGCTACACGTGGTGCATGAACATCCATCAGATAAATCTTATCAGCCAGTTTTTCAGCTTTTAATATCTTATACATGTTTCTCCTCCTTGTAAATAAATCGACGTTATTATCTTCAAACATTGTGTAAACAATAACAACTCGCTCTTTGTTAATAATACGACACTTCAGCTATGAATTCAAGTAAAACATACGGGCAGACACACAATTTCATGCATCTACCCGTATCGTTTAGGACAAGTTTACAGCGTTATCTTATTTTATAAGAACACTGAAACCTTTATTAATTTTTGATTTTAGAAATCAACTTCTGTTCCGTAGTATGTACATGTAAGAAGTTTAGCCATAGCAGCAGGATCGATTGCACGTGGGTTGGATCCTGTACAGGCATCTCCTACAGCCAGTTCTGCAATCTTGTCAACTTTCTCTTTGAATTCTTCTTCATTGATTCCGAAGTCTTTCAGAGTCTTAGGAATATTCAGTCTTACATTGAACTCATCAATCTTCTCAACAAGGCTGTTGATCAGAGCCTGCTCAGATGTTCCGGCAAGTCCCATTCTGCGTGCGATTTCAGCATAACGTTTTGCAGCTACAACGTCTTTTGCGTTGTATTTGATAACGTATGGAAGGTAAATTGCGTTAGCACATCCGTGCGGAATATGTCCTGTAGAGAATGCAGCACCTGTTTTATGAGCCATTGAATGAACGATACCAAGTAATGCATTAGAGAATGCCATTCCTGCAAGGCACTGTGCATAATGCATCTGCTCTCTTGCAACCATATCACATTTGTAAGATCCTGGCAGATAATCAAGAACCATCTCAATTGCCTGCAGTGCAAGTGGATCTGTGAAAGGTCCGTTCAGTGTGGATACATATGCTTCAATTGCATGTGTAAGAGCATCCATACCTGTATATGCAACCTGTTTAACCGGGAGTCCTGCAACAAGGTCAGGATCAACGATTGCAACATCTGGTGTGATGTTGAAGTCAGCCAGTGGATATTTCACACCAGTCTGATAGTTTGTGATAACTGAGAATGCTGTAACCTCTGTAGCTGTTCCTGAAGTTGTAGGAATTGCTGCAAATTTAGCTTTCTGTCTCAGTTCCGGGAAGCTGAATGGTGTGATCAGGTCTTCAAAGGAGATCTCCGGGTACTCATAGAATGCCCACATAGCTTTCGCTGCATCGATTGGTGATCCACCACCCATAGCAACGATCCAATCCGGCTCGAAAGCACGCATTGCTTCTGCACCTTTCATAACAGTCTCAACTGACGGATCTGGCTCAACACCTTCAAACAGCTGAACTTCCATTCCGCCTTCTTTCAGATAATTAACTGCTTTATCCAGGAATCCCTGACGTTTCATAGAACCGCCACCAACTACAAGAATGGCTTTCTTTCCTTTCAGGTTCTTCAGTTCTTCCAGACATCCTTTTCCATGATAAATGTCTCTTGGTAAGCAAAATCTACTCATAACAAATCTCTCCTTTTTTATGTAGTATTGTTATTTTTTTAACAGATATTATTATAACTCTGTATGCTAAAAAAAGCAACCCTATTTTGGAAAATTTACATAACATTTTCCAAAATCAAGGTTACTTTCTAGTTACTTTACACAGTTTACTTAATATGTAGTAATATAGTTTCGTGTTGTTACTTCCGTTGCTTTTCCATTTTTATCGTTCACGAGAATTGCTGAAAAAGTTGTTTGTGAATTTTCTGGCATATCAATCGGGTCAGTATATTTCTCAGAGGATGCGGTTGGAGTTGAACCGTCCATCGTGTAGTATGCCGTATATCCATCCGGCACCGTAATCGTGATCTGTGTGGCTGTACTATATTGTCCGGTTGATGGAGAAACTGCCGGAGCTTCTACAAGTGGAAATTCAATGGAATATTTTGCACTGGAAACAGCACTTGGTATTCCCTTTTTATTAACAGCAATTGCACGGATCTCTGTGTCACCTTCAGACTGAAGCAAAACAGCTTCTTTGTATTCTGTACTTGACTCCGTCGGATCAGAACCATCTGTTGTATAATAAATCGTTCCTCCTGTAGCAGATGTTAATGTTACCTGCTGTACTTCATCATAGGTGCCTTCTTTCAAACTGAATTCAGGAGCAGCAGAAACATAATCATTCATAGCAGATAATACATTCTTATCTTCACAATCCTGCAGGAGATCAGAAATCTTATTCGGCTGTTCTGTTTTCTCATAGAATTTTACTGCAGCTTTATAGAGATTTACATTCGACGGTTGTGTCTCCAGTGCGTTGAGATAGACGCTCTCTGCACTGTCCAGATCATCCTGGGCAACATAGATATTAGCAAGTCCGGTATAAGCCTCTGCCTTTGATTTATCCTTTATAATTGCTCTGTTAAAATAATTCTCTGCAGAAGTATAGTTACTATTCTGCAGTGCGGCATTCCCTTTTTTGATCATGCCTGTATAGGAATTCTGATATCCGATATAAATTCCGACACCAACCAAAAGAATGAGCAGGAAAAAAACCGTAAGTAATTTTTGGCGTTTTTTTCTGGCAGCTTCTTGTTTTTTGATCTGCTGCAGGCGTCTGCTTTCAGTAGATGTCCGGCGCAGATTCTCTGTTGACTGACGGGCATCCTGATAACGCTTTGCATCTGTTTTCTGACGTTGTCTTTGCGCTCTCTGGCGCCGTAGCTGCTCTCTTCGCTCTTCTCTTACTTTATCCAGTTCCGCCTGGCTTAAGACGCGTGTGGAATTCGGATTCGATCGTTGATTTTGTCGATTTCTGTTCTGTTGGTTTTGGCTCACATTCTGTCTTCGGACTACATCTGCCTGGATCTGACGTGTAGCTCCGGCTACTGAGCCTTTCACTTCGCGTGCGAGTACGTCTTCCAGAGGGTTATAATCTGGTACAATCTGTACTTCAGCACCGCATACGGGACAAATCAACTGATCGTCTGGTATATTTGCTCCGCAATGTGTACACCTCATTTACAAGCTCCTCCTACTTACGAACTGTTTCAACACAATTATTCATCAGCATCGCAATTGTCATTGGACCAACACCCCCCGGCACCGGCGTGATTGCAGAAGAATGAGGTTCAACATCCGCAAAATCAACATCTCCGCAAAGATGGTTCGCTTCATCACGATGCATTCCTACATCGATGACAACAGCTCCCTCTTTGATATATTCAGATGTGATAAAACGCTCTTTTCCAATTGCAACAATCAGGATATCTGCTCGTTTTGCTACTTCTTTAAGATCTTTTGTTCGGGAATGTGCAACGGTTACAGTTCCATTTTCACGAAGCAAAAGGGCTGCCATTGGTTTACCGACGATATTGCTTCGCCCAATGATCACACATTCTTTTCCTTCAATCGAAATATTGGATCTTTTCAAAAGCTGAATGATTCCGGCCGGAGTACAGGATAAAAATCCTTTTTCTCCGATCCAGAGTCTTCCAACACTTACAGGATGGAATCCATCCACATCCTTATTCGGTGAAATTGTACGGATGATCTTATCTTCATCAATATGATCCGGTACCGGAAGCTGTACAAGAATTCCGTTTACGCTTTCATCCGCATTTAACTCTTCTACTAACTTAATCAGTTCTTCTTCCGAAGTCTCTTCCGGAAGTTCATATGATCTGGATTCTACCCCGATATAGGCGCATGCCTTTTTCTTGTTTCTGACATATACAGAAGAAGCCGGATCACTTCCCACCTGAATAACAGCAAGGCAAATATCAATGCCTTCTGCCTTAAACTGTGCGACTTCTTCTTTCAACTCATCTTTAATCTGCTGAGAGATTAATTTACCATCTATCAACTGTGCCATGTGTATCTCCTTAATTAATTATCTAACTCCATGAAAACAATTGGCATTGCCGGTCAAAAAATACTATGACCGGCAGCCAATCATAAAAAACTTTAGAAAAGTCCGGTGATCTTTCCGTCATCTGTAACGTCGATTCCGTTTGCAGCAGGAACTTTTGGAAGTCCAGGCATTGTCATAACAGCGCCCGTCAGTGCGACAACAAAACCGGCTCCTGCACTTACATATACCTCGCGGATATGAATATCAAAGTTTTCAGGTCTTCCAAGCTTTGTAGCGTCATCTGAAAGAGAATACTGATTCTTTGCCATACAGATCGGGAAAGAACCAAATCCCATAGATTCAATCTTGGCGAGCTGTTTCTCAGCTGCAGGTTCATATACAACATCATGTGCGCCGTAAATCTCCTGTGCGATTGTACGGATCTTGTCTTTCAGAGAAAGCTCATCATTATAAAGCGTATGGAAATCACTTTCTTTTGTCTCAAGTGTCTCAAGAACCTTCTGCGCAAGATCTACACCGCCTTCTCCGCCTTTCTCCCACACTTCTGAGAGGGCAAACTCGCATCCGCGTTCACGACAGAATTTTTCAATAAATGCATTTTCAGCATCCGTATCTGTTACAAATGAATTCAGTGTAACGATTACCGGTACACCGTATTTCTGAATATTTTCAATATGTTTCTCAAGATTTACAATACCTTTTGCAAGGGCATCCAGGTTCTCTTCTGCAAGGTCAGCCTTTGCAACGCCACCGTTATACTTTAATGCACGTACTGTTGCAACTAAAACTACTGCGTCTGGTTTCAGACCTGCCATACGGCATTTGATATCAAAGAATTTCTCAGCGCCAAGATCTGCACCAAATCCGGCTTCTGTGACAGTGATGTCACTTAACTTCAGAGCCATCTTTGTTGCACGTACACTATTGCAGCCATGTGCAATGTTTGCAAATGGACCGCCATGTACTAATGCCGGTGTATGCTCAAGTGTCTGGATCAGGTTTGGCTTGATCGCATCTTTCAGAAGTGCAGCCATAGCACCTGTTGCCTGAAGATCATCTGCTGTAACAGGTTCTCCCTTGAAATTGTAAGCAACAATGATTCTTCCAAGTCTGCGTTTAAGATCAGCAAGATCATCTGCAAGACAGAGGATCGCCATGATCTCAGATGCCACTGTAATGACAAAATGATCTTCACGGACCATACCGTCTGTTTTGCGTCCAAGTCCGACAACAATATTTCTGAGAACACGATCATTCATATCGACACAACGTTTCCATACAACCTGTCTTGGATCAATACCAAGTGTATTTCCCTGCTGGATATGATTATCGAGCATTGCTGCAAGAAGGTTGTTTGCTGAAGTGATCGCATGAAAGTCTCCTGTAAAATGCAGGTTCAGATCTTCCATAGGAACGACCTGGGCATATCCGCCACCGGCTGCTCCACCTTTGATTCCGAAACATGGTCCGAGAGATGGCTCGCGAAGTGCGATCATTGCCTTTTTTCCAAGTTTTGCAAATGCCTGTCCGAGACCTACAGATGTTGTAGTCTTACCCTCTCCGGCCGGAGTAGGATTGATTGCTGTTACAAGTACAAGCTTTCCATCCTCGTTATCTTTGATTCTGTTCCAGAGTTCATCGGAAAGTTTTGCCTTATATTTTCCATAAAATTCAAGTTCATCTTCTGAAATACCGGCCTGTACCGCTACCTCTTTGATGTGTTTCATTTCTGCTTCCTGTGCAATCTGAATATCTGTTTTCATCTTTCCCTCTCCTTTGTATCACTTTTGGTGTTTTTAGATTTTACGAAGTCTGATTCTGCATATATTCTGCAAATTCTTCTTTTGTCATAAGCACTTTTCTTGGTTTTGTTCCTTCCTCAGGACCTACAACACCAGCTTCACATAGCTGATCCATAATTCTGGCAGCACGGTTGAAACCAATCTTGAACATCCTCTGAAGCATACCAATCGATGCTTTTTCCTTGTCGATGATCAGATTCCCTGCATCTGCAAAATAGACATCCCTGCTGTTCTCGCTGTCCTGCTGTCCCGGAAGCATTCCCTGACCCGGAAGATCTGCGCTGCTTGAAATCTGTTCTTCTAGTTCATTACTGTACGAGGTATTTCCGTTCTTGTCAATCAAATAATCAACAACTTTTTGAACTTCTTCGTCCGAAACGAAAGATCCCTGCACCCTGACAGGTTTTGGATATCCGGATGGATAAAAGAGCATGTCTCCCTTTCCCAGAAGCTTTTCAGCACCATTCATATCGATAATTGTCCTTGAATCGACACCTGATGATACAGAAAAAGCAATTCGGGAAGGCATGTTTGCTTTGATCAATCCAGTAATAACATTTACAGATGGTCTCTGTGTTGCAAGAATCAAATGAAGTCCCGCTGCTCTGGCCAACTGTGCCAGACGACAGATAGCACCTTCTACTTCTCCCGGAGCAACCATCATAAGATCAGCAAGCTCGTCAATGATAATTACAATCTGAGGAAGCTTTTTCTGAATCTCCGGTCCGGGTTCCCCATGTTTGACCTTTTCATTAAAGCCCTTTAAATCACGTACATTGTACTGTGCAAAAAGTTTGTAACGCTTTTCCATCTCAGCAACTGCCCAATTCAAAGCACCTGCCGCCTTTTTCATATCTGTGACAACCGGAATCATCAGATGTGGAATTCCGTTATATACACTTAGTTCCACAACTTTTGGATCGACAAGGATCAGTTTAACATCATCAGGATCTGCCTTATAAATAACACTCATGATCAGGGTGTTGATGCAGACAGATTTACCGGATCCCGTTGCACCTGCAACAAGAAGATGCGGCATCTTGGCAATGTCAGTCACAACAACCTTTCCGGCAATATCTTTACCAACTGCAAATGAAATTGGCGATTTACTGTTTTTGAACTCTTTTGACTCCAGCAGATCTCCCAGCATAACCGCTGTATTTTCACTGTTCGGAACTTCGATACCGACCGCGGCTTTACCAGGGATTGGAGCTTCAATTCTCAGATCTGCAACTGCAAGATTTAGCTTGATATCATCTGCAAGTCCAACAATCCGGCTTACTTTTACGCCCTGTTCCGGTTGAAGTTCATATCTTGTAACAGATGGACCACAGCTTGCGTTTGTTACATGTACTCCAACTCCAAAATTCTGTAGTGTCTGTTCCAGTTTTAAAGCCGTGGCACGAAGGTGTTCATCCGAATCACCGCCGCCTTTCTTCCCCTTCTTTAACAGATTCAGCGGAGGTGTATGATAAACCGGCCGTGGTTTTTGCTCCTGTTCCCGTATGGTCTGTTCTACACTGGCAGTCTCTGCGGCAACCGCCTGCGCGTCTTTTTTGCTGCTTTTTCTGGAATGCTCCTGTTTTATCTCCGGGCTATTTTCAATCATAGGATCCGCAGCCGGATCATGTTCAGAACTCATCTCGTTTTCTTGTCGGGAAGCGGGTGTCTGTACCGGTTCAAGATGCAGTGCATCGTCAAATGGAATCTCTTCCTGTACATCCATTGCCGGTTCTGCTCTGTTAATGACAAAATGATCTTCAAAGGAATCCGTCAGATCTTTCGAATCCGGCTCTTTCTCCGGGACAAGTTCTGTCATTTCAGGTGATTTTGGAGTATGTCCAAAGCCACCAACAGGTGATTCTTCTTCCGAAAGAAGCGTTGTTGCGAACGTGATACCTGATGCTTTAAGGTCTGTCCGCTTTGTACGTTTCTTTTTCTCGCTTGGAGAAGATACATCTGCCTGTGAAGTTTCGGCGTTTTCTCTTTGTTTCAACGCAAGTGCCTCTTTACGGGCATCCCGTTCAAGTGTACGGATCTCAGCAGTTTCCTGATGTTTCCGTTTCACTTCCTGGTAAGCTTTCTTTCCCTGTCTTCCAAGTGGAGCTAATAAAGAACGTTCTGTTACCAGAATGATACAAATGATTGAGAAAATGATCAAAATAACATAAGTACCTGCCTCTCCAATCAGTGGACATAAAATACTGATCAGAATTCCGCCAAGTAATCCACCCGCATTTTTATCAGCACTGGAATCTTTGTAGTAAGATAAAACAGATGTCCCGGCAGTATATGGATGAAACATCAATTCTAAAATTCCACAAAGGAGAATGACCAGAACAATTGCGGCACCTACTTTTATGTAAGCATGAGGATTTCCTTTATTGGAAATATAAAAAGCAACTGCTCCGAAAAATACAAATGGAAATAAATATGCCATTGCTCCTACAAGTCCAAATCCTACAGAAGAAATTGCTCCTCCCGCTATGCCACCCATACCAAAATTACTCAGGATAAGAAGGATACAGATGGCAAGGGAACCCAATAGAAGGATTTCTGAACGGATTTCCTGACTTTGTGCTGTATTATTTATATGATTTGAAGTTCTTTTTGTCTTACTGCCAGAACTTTTCTTTGTGGAGGCAGAAGCTTTTTTTGTTGTCGATGTTTTCTTAGTTGTAGCATTTTTTGCTGCTTTCGTTATATTGTTAGTAGAACTTTTTTTCGTATTTGTAGATTTTGCAGCCATCTGATTCCCCCTTGATTATTATACCATTGTACTGGTTCAATCAAACGATAGATTGAATACATACTATTTCAAGTATAACATCAAATAAAATTCATGTCATTACAAAATTTCTTTGATCGGATGCCATTTTTTTGTTCTATATTTACATTTCCAAACGTTTTTCTCGTTTTTCATCAATCAATTCATAGAGTTTTTTAAATGCCTGGTGAATGCCTCCGACTTCGTCGATAATTCCTTCTCTTACAGCTTCTTCTCCTTCTAACAGTGTTCCTACATCCTTTACAAGCTGGGTGGGGTTTAGCATCAGATCAACAAGACGTTTTTCTGTGATTTTAGAGTGTGCGGCAATAAATCCGGCAATTCTGTCCTGTGTACGTTCCATATTTCTCAGGCTCTGCGTCACACCGATGAAAGTACCGTTTGAGCGAACCGGATGAACAACCATGGTTCCTGTCGGTACGATAAAGGAATAATCTGCCGAAACAGCAAGAGGACCGCCAATAGAATGACTTCCACCAAGGACAAGAGAAACGGTTGGTTTTCCCAAAGAAGCTATCATCTCCGCAATTGCAAGTCCGGCTTCCACATCTCCCCCCAGTGTATTTAATAAAATGAGAACCCCCTCTACTTCATCGCTTTCTTCAGCTTCAGCCAGCTGTGGGAGTAAATGTTCGTACTTTGTTGCTTTTGTATTATTTGATACTGTTTCATGTCCTTCAATTTCACCTATAATTGTCAGAAGACGAATTTTGTAATTCTTTTTATTTTCATTTAACATTAACGCACCAAATTCTTTGATTTCATCTGATTTTTGCTTTTTTTCCTCGTTCATATCAATATGCCTCCTGTTGAAAGTAAATAAATACCATTACTAGAATGCACAGAATACGAGAAAATATGTATTGTATCCAATTCTGCATATCAATCCCTACAATTTAGACAAAAGAGCTGACTACTATTTAGAAACTACAATTCGGATACAAAAAACAGGAGGTATGGATACAAAATCATAGGAATCCATACCTCCCGAATCATATGTAATTAATATTAATCTTCCAGTGCCTGTTCTACATCGGCAATCAGATCTTCAATATTCTCAATTCCAAGACTGAAACGAATCAGATCCGGCTGTACACCTGCTTCCAACAGTTCCTGCTCATTCATCTGTCTGTGTGTATGACTTGCAGGATGAAGTACGCAGCTTCTTGCGTCTGCTACATGAGTTACAATCGCAACCAGTTTCAGTTTGTCCATCATCTTAACTGCTGCTTCTCTTCCGCCCTTTAATCCAAAAGTAATAACACCGCATGTTCCATCCGGCATATATTTCTGAACAAGATCATAATCCTTGCTTCCCGGAAGTGACGGACAGTTAACCCATGCTACTTTCTCATGTCCCTGGAGATACTGAGCCATCTTTACTGCATTCTCACAATGTCTTGGTACTCTCAAATGAAGACTCTCGAGTCCAAGGTTCAGAAGAAATGCATTCTGTGGAGACTGGATCGATCCAAGATCTCTCATCAGCTGTGATGTTGCCTTTGTTATATAAGCAGCTTTGCCAAACTTTTCTGTGTATACAATTCCGTGATAAGTCTCATCCGGTGTTGTAAGTCCGGCAAACTTGTCTCCGTAAGCAGCCCAGTCAAAGTTTCCACTATCAACGATTGCTCCACCAACACAAGCTGCATGACCGTCCATATATTTTGTTGTTGAATGAGTAACAATATCTGCTCCCCATTCAAACGGGCGGCAGTTGATCGGTGTTGCAAATGTATTATCTACGATTAATGGAACATTGTGTGCATGTGCTGCTTTGGCAAACTTCTCAAAATCAAAGATAGTCAATGCAGGATTGGCAATTGTCTCTCCAAAAACAGCCTTTGTGTTCTCCTGGAATGCTGCATTTAATTCCTCTTCTGTGCAGTCAGGGTCAACAAATGTTGCTTTTACGCCCATTTTACGAATTGTATGAGCAAACAGGTTGTAAGTACCTCCATACAACGCAGATGCACATACGATGTGATCACCTTCTTCAGCAATATTCATGATAGCATAGAAGTTTGCTGCCTGTCCGGAAGAAGTCAGCATTGCTGCTACTCCGCCTTCCATATCACAGATCTTAGCTGCTACCGCATCATTCGTCGGGTTCTGAAGTCTGGTATAAAAATATCCGGACTCTTCAAGATCAAACAGTCGTCCCATCTGATCACTGCTTGTATAACGGAATGTTGTGCTCTGAACGATCGGGAGTACACGTGGCTCACCGTTTCCCGGATTGTAACCGGACTGTACGCATTTCGTTTCCATCTTGTAATTACTCATAGTTTTATATCCTCTCTTATAGCTGGGTATTTCTATTCATTCCAGTTATGGTATACGTCCTGAACGTCATCATCCTCATCAAGAAGATCAAGTGTCTTCTGGATGTTTTTGATATCCTCTTCTTTTGTAAGATCAACATATGTCTGTGGAATCATTGTAACTTCAGCAGAAACCATAGGGATTCCGGCTTCTTCCATCTTCAGACGAACATCACTGAAGTCTTCCGGTGATGTTAATACTTCATAGCTGTCTTCTTCTTCGTTAAAGTCTTCAGCTCCGGCATCAAGTACAGTCATCATAAGATCATCTGAGTCCATATCGCACTCTTCTTTATCAATGATGATCTGTCCCTTCTCGTCAAACATGAAAGATACACATCCCGGTGTTCCTACATTTCCGCTTCCTTTTGTAAATGCATTTCTTACGTTAGAAGCTGTACGATTCTTATTATCCGTAAGAGTCTTAACGATGATAGCTGTTCCGTTCGGTCCGTATCCTTCATATGTAATACGCTCATAGTTATCTGCGGAACCCTCTCCGGCAGCTTTCTTGATATTTCTTTCGATTGTATCATTCGGCATGTTATTTGACTTTGCTTTAGCAATTACATCACGAAGTCTGCTGTTGTTTGTCGGATCAGCACTTCCACCTTCCTTAACAGCAATTGCAAGTTCACGTCCGATCTTTGTAAAGATCTTTCCTTTCGCTGCATCATTCTTTTCTTTCTTATGCTTGATATTCGCAAATTTAGAATGTCCTGACATATTCTGATTCTCCTTTTCTATTGTATCAATGTATTTTATATAAATTCATTTGCATTTACAGATACACTTTAGGTTCTGTAAAGCACTATCCATATAATTTTACCACGCTTTTTTTGTTCTGTAAAGAATCTGGTTGGATTTATGTAGTAAGATCCAGACTGATTCTTATTGCTTGGTCAATTTTTTTCATTCGTTCCTGATCGATATGACAGACATATTCTCTCAGTCTTTTCTTGTCAATTGTACGGATCTGTTCCAGTAGAATGACTGAATTTTTCATAATATTATAATCATTTGTACAGATTTCAATATGTGTCGGCAATTTTGCCTTATTCATCTTCGACGTAATTGCGGCACAGATGATGGTTGGACTATGTCTGTTGCCTATGTTATTTTGTATTATAAGTACCGGCCGGATTCCCCCTTGTTCGGAACCAACGACAGGACTAAGATCTGCGTAATAAATGTCGCCCCGTTTAATTATCAATTCATTCACACTCCGATATTCCAGTTACTTTTCGTATTTGTTCTCTGATTCTTCCCAGAACCTTTTGTTTTTCTTCTAAGAACATACTAAAGTATCTCCGGTTTTATCGGATGTATGCATGTTAACCGGATTCTTTCAATTATTCCGGTTATTCGAAATAATCAATCTGTTTTACGATCGTACCGTTTTTATAATACTCTCTCGGAACACGCTTGCTCAGATCACAGACAAATTCATAATTGAATCTTCCACTCAGATCAGAAAGATCTTCTACACGGATAACAGCGTCCTTGTCTTTTCCGACCAGAGTAACCGGATCCATGAATTTTGCTTCAGGAATCTCTGTTACATCTACCATAAACTGATCCATGCAGACTCTTCCTACAATATCAGCACGTTTTCCATGGATAAGAACATATCCTTTATTTGAAAGGGAACGCGGATATCCGTCACCGTATCCGACGGGAATCGTAGCGATCCGCATCTTCTTTGGCGCGACGAAAGTTCCACCGTAACTGATGGAAGTTCCTTTTTCCACATCCTTTACAAAGCTGATATGGCTGATTAATTCCAGTGCCGGTTTCAGGTCAACAGCATCTTTTTTCACTTCATCTGACGGATACATTCCATAAATAGAGATTCCGGCTCTGGCAAGATCATGCTTCATATCTGGAAAATCAATAATTCCGGCACTGTTATCACAATCATAATAGGAGATCTGGACGCCATTTGTTTCTAACTGTTCTTTCATCCAGAGGAATTTTTCATGTTGAGCAAATGTATAAGACTTATCAAATTCATCTGCCTTTGCAAAGTGTGTGAACATTCCTTCCATTTTAATATTAGGAAGTTTGCTGATTCTGGAAATTGTCTCAACACTCTCTTTGCTTACTTTGAATCCAATTCGTCCCATTCCTGTATCAATTTTTATGTGAAGAAATGCGGTCTTTCCTGACCTTACGGCAGCCTCAGCCATTCCCTTGGCCATCTCTTCTGTATAAACTGCTGCACGGATTTCTTTTTCAACCATTTCTTCATACTCATCAGGAAAAACACAGCCAAGAATCAAGATTGGTTTCTTGATTCCATGTGCTCTTAAAGTTCTTGCTTCTCCCATGCATGCTACAGCGTAACCCCAGATGTAAGGCGTTTCCTCAAACATTTCTGCGAGAGGAACTGCTCCGTGTCCGTATGCATCCGTCTTGATAACAGCTATTAAACGTCCATCCTGACCAATGCGCTTTTTCATCTGTTCCATATTATATGCAATTGCGTCCAGATTGATCCGGGCACATACTCTGTTATACTGTTTCATAATTTATCCGCACTCCTTTGCATTCTTCATTGCATCGGCCATACCCTGAATCAGGTCTCTGGCTAATACGCTGTAACTTCCTTTGCTCTTTTTCGCTTCATCTCCACCACAGGCATGTAGGAAAACTCCCACAGCAGCGGCTTCAAATGGTGCCATATGCTGTGCAAGAAGTCCTGCAATCGTTCCGGCAAGAACGTCTCCGGAACCACCTTTTGCCATAGAGTTATTACCAGCGAGATTTACAAATTTCTGCCGATTTGTCTGTGCGACAACAGTACGACTGTCTTTTAACACACAGATTATGGATGATTTTGTATCCGGTCCGGATTGTTTTATGATCTGATCAAGTGCCTGGAAGCGATCTTCCATGATCGTATCAATACTCCATCCGGTCAGCCTTGACATTTCTTTCATATGTGGAGTTAAAATCACAGGTGCACAACATTGATTTAATAACTCTATATTCCTGCTCAGTAAATTAAGTCCATCGGCATCTATGACACATGGACAAGATACATTTTTCAATACATTTTTCAATATCTTTTCGGAAATCTGTCCCATTCCAAGTCCACAGCCAATACAAACCACATCAGCCCAGTCAAGAAGATGAGACAGTTGACTGTCATCATAAGAATCATAGCAGGATATGATTGCCTCCGGAAGAAGTTCCTGCAGTGCCAGACGGTTTTCACTTGCTGTATAAATCTGTACTAGACCGGCACCAACTGTATAGGCAGCACAGGCAGAAAAAAATGCAGCACCAGCCATCCCGGGACTTCCGGTGATCATAAGAACTTTTCCATAACTTCCCTTGTGCGAATTCATCATTCTCGAAGGAAGAAGTTTTCCAAGATCATTTTTGTCAAAGGTATAACAAACATCCAGGTGATTCGAAAAATAGTTCGGATCAATTCCAATCGCAACCGGAATGCTCTCTCCTGCATAGGACTTGCCAGGGAAAAGCTCACAGCCTAATTTTACACATGCCATACATACTGTAAGGTCGGCTCGAAATGCTGTCCCAAGAATCTTTCCTGTTGCAGCACAGATTCCGGATGGAATATCAACAGCAACTTTTTCTGCATCTTGAAGATTCATCCAATCGATCACATCTTTATAATGTCCTGTGATTTCACGGCAGAGTCCAACACCAAATACAGCATCAATTATTACAGTATATTCTTCATCCGGGAATTCTGTGAATACAGAAATCCCCATATTTTCTACAATCTGTTTCTGACATCGACATTCTTCACTTAAAGAAGCTTCTTTTCCTGCAAATAGTACATCTGCATGCTTTCCCTGTTCGGTTAAGAGCCTTGCTACTGCAAATCCGTCTCCACCATTGTTGCCGCTTCCACAAACAATCAGACTTTTTTCTGTGGAAATATTTTTCTTCTGCATTGTCTCGACAATCTGAAGTGCTGCACGTTCCATAAGTACAAGGGATGGAATCCCAATTTCATGAATTGTGTGTGCATCAGCTTCACTCATCTGCTTCCCATTTGGAAGATATCTCATGCTTATCGCCTGACCTTTCTATCATTATTAATTCCTTTTAACATGAACAGATGCTGCGAAACCTCCTTTTGTCAGTTGGTCCCACAGCATCCTTGCAGCTTTGCTAGATTCTATTCTTTATCCTGCTGACAAAGGTTGTAAGATAACTTCATCAGTGTGTCAGATAAATGTACGTTCTCAACGACCACATCCTTTGGAAGGGAAAGGTCTGTATGTGCAAAATTCCAGATTCCCTTCACACCGTTATCTACCAGAATATCAGCAACTTCAATTGCTTTTGATTTTGGAAGTGTCAGTGCAGCAATTTCAATGTCATTATTCTTAAGAAAATCTTCCAGTTCATCAACCATACGTACAGGAATCCCCCTGATCGTTACGCCTTCCAGTCGAGGATTCACATCGAAAAGACTTTTCAGAATAAATCCGCTTCTTTCGAAGGAAGCATAGTTTGCCAGTGCCTGTCCTAAATTACCGGCACCAATGATAATAAAATTATGACATCTATCCAATCCTAAGATCTTTCCAATCTCTGTATAAAGATATTTCACATTGTATCCGTACCCCTGCTGGCCGAATCCACCGAAATTATTCAGATCCTGACGTATCTGTGAAGCCGTTACATGCATTTTCTTACTCAGGTCACTGGATGAAATTCTCTCTACGCCAGCCTCCAGCAGATCTCCCAGATATCTGTAGTACCTCGGAAGTCTGGAAATGACTGCGCGTGATATCTTTCTTTGTTCCAATTTTTAGCCCTCCACTCTTAAACTACTCTTTATTATATAAAAGAGTTAAAGTTCTGTCAAACTTTTGTTTTGCAAAAACCTTTAAAATCCATATATTTTCCTTGTATTTTCGACATTTTTCTATATAATGATAATGTTAGAAGTCAAAAAACGAGGTGAAAATATATGATACTCGCATGTCACAATATAGAAAAAGCGTTTGGGGAACGCGAAATTGTACGAGACGGCTCCTTTCATATTGAAGATCGTGAGAAAGCTGCTCTTGTCGGTGTGAACGGCGCCGGGAAATCAACAATCCTTAAGATGATCATCGGAGAAGAACCTCTTGATGGTGGAGATGTTATTCTCGCGAAAGGAAAGACACTCGGTTATCTTGCGCAGCGTCAGGATTTAAAATCCGGAAATACCATTTATGAGGAAGTAAAAAGTGCAAAAGCGGATGTTTTTGCAATGGAAGCTCAGATTCGTTCCATTGAACATGAACTGAAGCATCTGGAAGGTGAGGAATTGCAGAGCCGCCTGGAGACCTACAATCGTCTACAGTCTGAATTTGATGCAAGAAACGGTTATGCCTGCGAAAGTGAGATTACAGGTGTATTAAAGGGACTTGGGTTTACGGAAGACGATTTTAATAAACAGACAGATACACTTTCAGGAGGTCAGAAGACCCGTGTTTCTCTCGGAAAATTACTGCTTACAAGTCCGGATATCCTCCTGCTTGATGAGCCGACAAACCACTTGGATCTGAATTCCATTGCCTGGCTGGAAACATATCTGATCAATTATTCCGGAGCGGTATTTATCGTCTCCCATGACCGTTATTTCCTGAATCGTGTTGTCACAAAAGTTGTTGAGATTGACAATGCACAGGTTCGCATGTACCTTGGAAATTATAAAGATTATGCAATGAAAAAACAGCAGATCCGAGATGCACAGCTGAAAGAATACATGAATCAGCAGCGTGAGATCAAACATCAGCAGGCTGTTATTGATAAATTAAAGTCTTTCAATCGTGAAAAATCAATCAAACGTGCAGAGAGTCGTGAGAAAATGCTTGACAGGATTACGCCATTGGACAAACCGGTTGACAGTACGAAAGAAATGCATTTTACGCTGGAACCATCGCAGATCAGCGGAAATGATGTTCTTACAGTGGAACATCTCTCAAAGCAATTTGACAGTCAGGTTCTCTTCAGTGATATCAGTTTTGAAATCAAACGTGGCGAACATGTCGCTGTAATTGGTGATAACGGAACCGGAAAGACAACACTTTTAAAGATTATTAATCAGGTAATTGCAGCGGATCAGGGCGAATTCACACTTGGATCCAAAGTGACGATTGGTTATTACGACCAGGAACATCACGTACTTCATGATGATAAGACCATTTTTGATGAGATTTCTGATGACTATCCTGATCTTACCAATACACAGATCAGAAATACACTCGCTGCATTCCAGTTTACCGGAGATGAAGTGTTCAAAGAGATTCATACGTTAAGCGGTGGAGAAAAAGGCCGCGTATCGCTTGCCAAACTTATGCTTTCGGAAGCAAATTTTCTAATCCTTGATGAGCCGACCAACCATCTGGATATTACTTCCAAAGAAATTCTGGAAGAAGCATTAAATAACTACAGCGGAACGATACTTTATGTATCCCATGACCGTTATTTTATCAATCAGACCGCCTCTCGGATCCTTGAACTGGTGAATCAGACATTTGTTAATTACATCGGAAACTACGATTATTATCTGGAGAAAAAAGAAGCACTGACACTTGCTTATGCTTCTGGAAATGAAACAAATGCAGAAAATGTATTCAATTCAGGTGATTCTGCTGCATCCACTCCTGTTTCGGATTCAAAATTAAGCTGGCAGGAACAGAAGGAACAGCAGGCACGTGAACGTAAACGTAAAAATGAGTTAAAAAAAACAGAGGAAGAAATCGCAACACTTGAAGATCGCAACACAGAGATTGACGAGGAACTGACGAAAGAGGAAGTTTATTCGAACTCTATTGAGTGCCAGAAACTTTCAACAGAACGCGCTGCAAATGAAACAAGATTAGAAGAATTGTATGAATTGTGGGAAGAATTGGCAGAATAATGAATCTGCATAACAGTAATCGCCTGACAGCTACTACTTATGGTAACTGTCAGGCGATTTGTTTTAAGATTACATTTTCAAATTTAGTCAAACTTGAATCGGGATCAAGGTTTGTTTCTATACTGTACCGGTGTGATATTATACAGTTTTTTAAATGTTCTGTTAAAATGCTCTACATTCTGATATCCCACAGATTCTGCAATACTTTCTACAGTTGCACTGCTGCTCTTAAGCATTGCTCTTGCCTTTTTCATACGGATTTCTTTCAGAATATCTCCGAATGTCATTCCTGATTTTTCTTTAATGTATTTTGACAAATATGGTTTTGAAAGGAAGAACTTCTCAGCAAGATCGTCCAATGTAACTTCTTTATAATTTGCGTAAATATAATTTGTAATATCTAATAATCTTTCATCCTTGCATGTCTGGGATCTCTGTACGCTATCCAATTTATTCACTGCAACAACGAGTGCTTCAATAGATGCTTTGATAATATCGGCATCAACTCCGACACCCCAGTAACGCTTCTTGTCGGAAATAACACCGACATAAGCAACAGCTCTGGAAGAAGATCCTTTTGTCAAAGAATGCTCCTCGTAAAATGCAAGTTCAAATTCGATATCAAAATAATGCTTGATCGCATTGCTGACAGCATCCAGACGTCCGTTTCCAACACCTGTGATCTTGCGGTTACTTCCATTGTGGTGAATCGTTGCTTCTGCGACAATTCCATCTTCTTGTTTAAAGTGGAATTCATCAACACTGAAAATTGGTTTCGCATTGATGTAATGGTCTTCGAAGATATGATATACATTGTCTGGTGTAAGTTCTTCGTGAGCCTTGTCGGAAACATCTTTTACAAGATATCCGACTTCTTCTCTCATCTTTTCCGGTAAGCTAATTCCAAAGCTCTGCTTCAGGATATAGTTTACGCCACCCTTTCCTGACTGGCTGTTAATACGAATTACATCGGAATCGTATCTTCTGCCAACATCCTGTGGATCGATCGGGAGATATGGAACAGTCCATGTCTGACAGTCATGTTCATCTCTCCAGGTCATACCTTTCGCGATTGCATCCTGATGTGAACCGGAGAATGCTGTGAATACAAGATCTCCTGCATATGGCTGGCGCGGAGAAACTTTCATTCTTGTTACGCGTTCATAGACTTCACAAATGTCACTCATATTAGAGAAATCAAGTCCCGGATTCACACCCTGAGAAAACATATTCATTGCAAGTGTAATAATATCTACGTTACCTGTTCTCTCTCCGTTTCCGAACAAGGTTCCTTCGATTTTATCAGCACCGGCAAGGATTCCGAGCTCAGCATCTGAAACTCCTGATCCTCTGTCATTGTGCGGGTGCAGAGAAAGAATTACATTCTCTCTGTCGCGCAGATGCTTGTTAAAATACTCTACCTGACTTGCGAATACATGAGGCATAGCATTTTCCACTGTTGTAGGCAGGTTGATGATCGCTTTGTTATCAGCTGTTGGCTGCCAGATCTCAAGAACTGCATTGCAGACTTCTAAGGCATAGTCAACTTCTGTTCCCTGAAAACTTTCCGGGCTGTACTGGAACGTAAAGTTTCCATCTGTTTCTTCTGCTAACTCTTTCAAAAGCTTTGCACCGTCAATTGCAATCTGTTTTACCTGTTCTTTATCTTTCTTAAATACCTGTTCTCTCTGTGCAACAGATGTTGAATTGTATACATGGATAATAGCATGTGGAGCACCTTTGACAGCGTCAAAGGTTTTTCTGATAATATGCTCTCTTGCCTGTGTCAGAACCTGGATCGTAACGTCATCCGGAATCATATTCTGCTCGATCAATGTTCTTAAAAACTGATATTCAGTCTCAGATGCAGCCGGGAATCCAACTTCGATCATCTTGAATCCCACATCCACGAGCAACTGGAAGAATTCCAACTTTTCATCCAGACTCATCGGCTCGATCAGTGCCTGGTTACCATCTCTCAAGTCAACACTGCACCAGATTGGTGCTTTGTCAATTGAATCTTTCTTTACCCAGTCATAACATGGCTCAGGTGGCATAAAGTAAGTCTTTTCGTATTTCCTCCAGTTTTCCATAATGTGTACCTCTCTTATATTTAATCAATTTAGTTGTTGTTTTTTAACACTCGTTTATATTAGCACAGGAAAGTCTTAGATTGTAGTGACTATTTTAATCACCTCACTTGATCTTTTTTAATATTTCCTGCTTTTTGGTACGAATTTTCTGTAGAAAACAGGTGGAAGATATATTCCAGACACTTTTTGAAGGTTCTCTTTTCTGCATTCTGTGTTGTATAGACGGGATATTCACGGATCAATTTGTCATTTAACGTGCAGCGAATCCTGCCGACTTGCATTCCTTTCCTTACAGGAGCATCCAATTGATCAGGAATCTCATAGTCAACAGAAATCGTTTCATCTTCTTTCAATAGGAAAGAAACAGGTGTCAGATTTGCAGTAAGAGGAATTTTGGTTCCGTTTTTACCGGGATAATCTATCGTATCTGAACGTGCCTTTATCCCATTATTTATAAATATCTGCCGGACAGGTAATTCAATTTCAAATGTTTTATACTGATAATGATCTAAAGCATAAGTCATAAGAGTTCTCATATCGGACCATTTATAACTCTTATTATTTGGCCATCCGCAGGCAAGGAGTGCAACAATAAATGTCCGCTTATCTCTACGCAACGCACCGACATAACAATATCCGGCATCTGAAGTAAATCCTGTTTTTCCGGAAAGAGCACCGTCCATCATATTTAAGAATGCATTATGATTATAACAGCTGAACGACCGTTTTCCTTCAACATCTTGAAACTGATAGGTTTCGGTACGCGTGATCGTAAGAAATTCTTCCTGTTTCTTAGAATTCATAATACAATAACGCATAATCCTTGCAAGATCTTCTGCTGTAGTGTGATGGATTCCATTTGAATCTGCTGCATCTAATCCATTTGGTGTGATAAAATAAGTAGAATAACAGCCGATCGTCCGCGCTTTTTGGTTCATCAGATCTGCGAATTTCTCTACACTTCCGGCAACAGCTTCTGCAATTGCAACCCCAGAGTCATTATGTGACTCCAGCATTAAGGAATAAAGAAGATCTTTTAAATAAAACCGTTCTCCTGCAACCATTCCAAGATGTACCTTTGGCTGTGCAGCAGCCTGATCGCTTACTGTAACAATCTGATTTTCTGAATCCATTATGCTGCTCTCTAATGCAAGGATGCAAGTCATAATCTTTGTTGTACTTGCCATTGCCCGTTCTTCCTGTCCATTTTTGGAAAATAAAATACGCCCACTGTCTGCATCCATTAAGACGGCAGACAGGGCGTATAATTGTTTTAGCTCAGTAGTTCCAAAAACATGAACCGGAAAAGAAATTCCAATGATCATGCTGATAATCAGTATGCGAACAAAGAATAAATAGATTCTGAAATACCATTTTTTGAATTCTGTCATCAATTGATTTCCTGTTTATATTGGAAGCTCCATTCTTCTTTTAATTTTATGATTCCAATGCAAGTTGTAGAATTCAAAAATCAAATGTCCATACGGATCTTTGCCTCATCCTCTGCTTCTTCTTTGAAATGTTCCAGCTGCTCCGGATTCAATGACGGAAGATCATCAATCGACGGTACACTGAATCTTCTTAAGAATTCTTCCGTCGTGCCGAAAAGAATTGGTCTTCCAGGTGCATCAAGTCTTCCGACTTCTTCTACCAGACCATATTCCACAAGTTTATTTACTGCGTGATCAGACTTTACTCCACGGATCTTTTCCACCTCGATCTTGGTGATCGGCTGTTTGTATGCAATGATTGACATTGTCTCAAGAAGAACGTCCGTCAGAGTATATTTCTTTGGCTGCTTTGCCACACGGATCAGATAGTCATACATTTCTTTCTTTGTACACATCTGATAAGACTTGTCCAGTTCAATGATGCGGATTCCTCTGTTCTTTGATTCGTATTTCTTCATCAGATCCTGAAGTAATTCTTCGGTTGTCTGCTCATCCTGTTCGATTGCTTTCGCAATTTTACTAAGTTCAACAGACTCTCCCATTGTAAATAAAATAGCTTCAATTGCAGCCTGAAGTGTTTTTACTCCTGCCATTTACACTACGTCTCCTTTTCTCTCGATCATGATCTCACCACAAGTAGATTCTTGTTTAACATAAATTTCACCCAGCTTCATCATTTCAAGAATTGCAAGAAATGTAACAACAACATGCATTTTACTCTTCTGCTTCTGAAGAAGCTGACGAAAACTGAACCGGCGGTGTTCCTGTAAATAATCACGCACATAAACGAACTTATCTGTGAGTGAAACTTCCTCTTTCTCAATCTTGCCAAATTTACTTCTTACCGGATCTACTTTATCTGTCTGCCGACGCATAACTTCCTGAAAAACTTTCTTTAACTGTACCATTGTCAGATCCCCAAGTAAAAGGTCAAGATCAACTGGCTCCACATATTCCAGAACCTCTTCCGGAATTGTCGGATTCTTATATAAAATCAGATCCGCATCTACCTGGCGGTCTCTGAGCTCATAAGACATGTATTTATACATTTTATACTGTAGCAGCTGTTCAACCAGTTCCTGCCTTGGATCTTCTTCCTCTCCGTCTTCTTTGACTTCTTTCGGAAGAAGCATCTTGCATTTAATATCCAACAATGTCGCTGCCATAACAAGAAATTCACTCATCACATTCAGATCTTCCCGTTGCATCTGACGGATATATTCCATGTACTGATTCGTAATCTCCACAATGGGGATATCGTAAATATCTACTTTATTCTTCTCGATCAGATGAAGGAGCAGATCCAACGGTCCTTCAAATACTTCCAGTTTTACCGGTATTCCCATAATAATCTCCTTTTATCTGCAAAGGTTGATTGCAATCACTTCTGCCGGATTGAACAGTCTCACATTAAATGTATGTGTTCCAAGCCCTTTGCTGACGATGATCGTCTGTTCTCCCTCCACGGTCATCTCTCCTGAATATTTTGGAAAAAGAAATGCCTGCGGAGTGATCACGCCGCCAATTCCCGGCAAGCGTACACATCCTCCATGTAAATGTCCAGACAAAATCAGATCGGCACCCCATTCCTTATAAGCTTCCATATAGGATGGATTATGGGCAAGCAGAATGTGATAACTGTTGTCTGCGAAATTCCCTGTTGTCTCCAGCTGTTTTTCCTGATTTCCCGTAGTATGCTTTTCTCCCAGACATCTGCACACCTCTTCAGCGGTGACATCCGCCTTGCGGAACTTCCTATTCACAATCAACGGAAGTTCCAATCCGCTGATATGAATCTGTTGATTTCCCAACAGAATATCACAGCTTGCATTTTCCAGAAAATGAACACCTTCTGCCTGTAACTTTTTACGATACTCTTCATAACACAAAGAATAGTTTTCCTGATCCTCTTTGATTCTCTGCTCATGATTTCCACTTGCATAATAAACCGGGCAGAGCTGCGGAAGACGACTGACAAAATGCAGTGCCTCTTGATATTGTACCTCATTTTTTGCCACAAGCATATCTCCGCCAATTAAAATCAGATCCGGCTGCTCTGTTTTTATAGCTTCGAACAATTTATTGTTCTGCCTACCATAAACATGGTTGTGCAGATCACTTAAAAAAATAATTCTGTTCACCGAGTCTTTTTCTGCTGTGCAAGTTATCTTTGGTGAATGTACTTCGTAATGTGTTACGCAAAAAAAATGCTGTTCCCGGTACATTTCTGCTAATATAACAGCGCACACAATCAGAAAAAGAATAGTAAAAAACCCTAAGATGCTCATATCGTATGTATCTCGGACATCTCAGCTTCTGCAATCGCCACACCGGAACTTGATCCAATACGGTCTGCACCTGCATAAAACATCTTCCGTGCATCTTCCAGTGTATGAATACCACCGGAAGCCTTTACCTTCATGTCAGAACCAACCGTCCGCTTCATAAGAGAAACTGCTTCTACAGTTGCTCCGCCGGTTGAGAAACCGGTAGAAGTTTTTACATAGTCTGCACCTGCATCACGGCTTACAAGACAAGCCTCCTGAATCTCTTCGTCTGTAAGCAGACATGTCTCAAGAATCACCTTTACAATCACGTCATCCCCGGCAGCAGCTACAACCGCACCGATATCTCTTCTTACATAATCCCAGTTCCCACTCTTCAATGCCCCAATATGGATAACCATATCCAGCTCTTTGGCGCCGTCTTTCACTGCTGCTGTTGCTTCTGCAATCTTCGCAGTTGTTGACATTGCTCCTAACGGAAAACCAATCACGGTACATACTTTAATTCCTGTATTTTTCAGAAGAGAGGCACAAAGCGCAACACAACTTGAATTCACACAAACAGAATGAAATCCGTACGTAACTGCTTCCTCACATAATCCACGGATATCTTCCTCTGTCGCATCTGCTCTTAATAATGTATGATCAATACGTTCTGTAATCATTAATTTAATCTGCCTCCTGTATTTTTATATCCATTGCGGGTAGTAAAATTTCATAAAACAGACTGAAAATCATTCTGAGCTACCCGCACTCGTATCCTTTATTATAAAACATTTTCCATGTTCCCGACAAGTGTTATAATAATTTCTTCCAAATCTTTTTTAGATAATCTCCAAAATCTGCCTTTTCCACAGGTGTTGAAGCAATCAGATTTACGGATCCGATTTCTTTCCCGTTTATCCGATAACAAATCCGGCCAACTGTGTCCCCTTTTTTCACAGGTGCTTTTACTTCATCTGGAATTTCTGTTATTTCTTCGACTTTCGATAAATCAGATCCTTCTGTATCTACATAAGTAAATCCTTCCTCGTATTGAATCTTCAGATGTTCTTCCTTGCCACCTTTCACCAGAACCTCTGGCAGTTTCTGCTCTTTTGCATTATAAATCTGACATTTCCCAAATCCATAATTCAATAAGGTTACCGCATCCTTAAAACGGCTTTTTGAATCTTCAGCGCCCATAATTACTGCGATCAGATCCACACCATTCTTACTTGCCGTTGCTGATACACAGAATTTTGCCTTTCCGGTGGATCCGGTTTTCAGACCAGTCGCATATTCGTACTGCCGGATCAGCTTATTTGTATTCGTCAGGCCAAATTCTGAAGAACCACGGGCGGTTGTATGCGTGATATTTTCCATCCAGACCGTACAGTAATCCTTTATCTGCGGATATTTTGTCATCAGTTCCCGCGACATGAGTGCAATGTCTCTGGCACTCATCTCATGGCCATCTGCATCTAATCCGTTGCAGTTTACGAAGTTTGTATGTCTCATTCCAAGTCCTTTTGCCCGCTCATTCATTTGTTTTACAAATTCTTGTTCATTACCGCAGATACATTCACTCATAGTTACACACGCATCGTTTGCGCTTGCGACAGAAATGCATTTTAGCAGCGTATCTACCGTCTGGATCTCTCCCGGTTCCAGGAATACTTGAGAACCTCCCATAGAAGCTGCATACTCGGAAGTTGACACTTCATCATCAAGTGATATGGTTCCGTTTTCTAATGCATCAAAGATTAACAACATTGTCATGATCTTTGTAACACTTGCCGGTGGCCGTGCAGTATCTGCATCTTTTTCAAATAAAACCGTTCCCGTAGACATTTCCATAAGAATACCAGACGGCGCACTTATTTCTACTTCTTCCGCGTGGACTACACTTGTCGGAAATGTAATCCTATACAGCAGAAAAACACTCAGCAGAATCACTGTAAAACCTTTCTTCATCTGCAATTCCCCCATGGACTATTCTTTTACCAGTATAGTAGCGATGGAGGGGAAATATGTCTGGAGAGAATTGACTTTTCAATTTTACAGGCGTATATTAGAAGTACTGTCCATTTTCTGTGATTTCAGAAAAATGGAATCTAATATTAGGAGGTCAAAATGAGCTCACGCACTTATTACGATATCTTAGGTGTATCCAGAGATGCGACTCTGGAAGAAATTACTTCAGCGAAAAATGCATTGGCTAAGGTCTACCATCCGGATGCCAATATGCATAAAGATATAGACACAACTGCTTTTATGCAGGAGATTCTGGAAGCCTACCGGGTTCTTTCCAATCCGGCGAAAAGAAAAGCTTATAATTTGGAAATTTTTGGAGTTACAGACCGTGTTTTTAAGACATTTAAACTCACACCGGAAGATGAGAAAGAATCCGTTTCTTTCGTGACTTACTGGAATGCGGCAGTGCAGCTCCAGGATATCATTGATCAAAGTGTTCATGTAATGGAACGTGCTTCCAGGACAAAGACACTCTCTCAAAAATTAATGAAAAAGCTTGGGAAAAATGATCCGGATGAGATGCACCGTGAACGCCAGCTCAGCCGCCTTTCCATGCAGGCAATGCGTCAGATTACCACATTGAAAATGGCAGGAATTCCAAGTGAATACTGGAATATAGATGCCATGAACTGGGTACTGGTCCGTTGGGGACAAAAACAGGATACGGATTTCCGAAGTATGTTTAAACGATATGATATCTACGTGGAGAAACACTATTCCGTTTCTGAGAAGAAAAAAATACATGCATATAAACGTCAGTTTCACCACAATTTGAAAAAGCTTCTCTCCTATGCATTAGATGCGTAAGAAGCAGGAAAATATTTTCAGTATATGTAACTGTTCAGAGCCAAGCAAAATTTCAAAAAACAGGTATAAAATGCTTGCATTTTTAAGACTGTTTTTGAAATTTTATTTGGCGGATACGCCACACCTCCAAAATGCATAGCATTTTGGAGGTTGGCTCTGAACAGTTACAAGTATATTTAGTATTGGAAGAAATGTGAGGTACATCATGAAAATAAGAGTAGCATTTGTATGTTGGGGGAATATTTGCAGATCAACCTTAAGCGAAAGCGTGTTTACCTATAAGGTAAAAGAAAAAGGGTTGAGTGATCAGTTTGTAATAGACAGCTTTGCAACAAGCACAGAAGAAATTGGGAATCCACCGCATAGAGGTACAGTAAACAAACTAAAAGAAGTTGGAATTCCTTTAGTACCACATCGTGCAAAACAGATTTCATTTTCCGATTATGATAATTTCGATTATATCGTAGGTATGGATTCGATCAATATAAAATATCTTAACCGCATGCTTAAAGGTGATCCGGATGGTAAAGTTTCTAAGCTTTTAGATTACACATCACGCAAAGGGGCTGATATTGCGGATCCTTGGTATACTGGGAATTTTGATGCAACTTATAGAGACGTAAATGAAGGATGCGATGGCTTATTAGCGTATATATTAGAGCAAAAATGATCGAGGGGGTGGATATGCTCCCTCTTGTTACTGTTCACACGTAGTGTTCACAGCAACGATTACAGCCCATTCAAAATGCATTTTCAATGCATGGGGCTGTAATCTGGCATAATTCGCTTACTGGCGCATAGCTTGACAGCAAGTGTCAAGCTTGCGAGTGAACAGTAACTCCCTCTTATTTATTTATTATTTAATGTCTAATCCAAATCTGTAAATCTCACTGATCTTGACCTGTGCCTGTTCAGATTCTTTTTTCTTGATAATTTCATTCCGATCACTTAAAATAGCAAGCATTTCATCCACAACTTCTACATCCGGCAAATCAGAATAATGGGATAAATATCCAATCATTCTTGTTGCTGTATAATCGGTATTCAGATTTCTGGTGACAAGATCACATAAATTCTCCGGATAACCTCGTTCCATCATTAGATTGTAGAGCTGCATGCTGATTTCTGTTCTTGGTTTCATGGGTGTTCTCTCTCTCTTCTCCTCTTACAAACTCAACTGCATTTTCTGTTTTAAAACGAATTGCAAAGTATCCTCTATTTTTTTACTGTCAATGGGTTTTGCAATATGTGCATTCATTCCGGCATCTATGCAGTTCCTGATATCATCCTGAAATGCATTCGCTGTCATCGCAATGATGGGTATCTCTTTTGTATCTTTACGGTTCAATGTCCTTATCTGTCTGGCTGCTTCTAATCCATCCATTACCGGCATCATAATATCCATAAAAATAAAATCAAATCTGCCTGGAACTGACTGGGAAACAATATCCACAGCCTCCTTGCCATTTTCTGCCGTAGTCACAACCATCTTTTCATCTTCCAGCATCATTTTTGCAATTTCCAGATTTAGCTCATTATCCTCAACTAATAATACACTCTTACCGGACAGATCAGGCTTTTCCACTTTTTTTTGCTGTTCCTTCTCAGCATTATGATCAATCTTAAGTGGTATCGTGACAGTAAACGTTGTACCTACATTTTCTTTACTTTCCAGTTTGATTGTTCCGTTCATCATGTCCACAATATCTTTTACAATAGAAAGTCCAAGTCCGGCACCACTATATCCATTCGTTGTTTCTTTTCCTTCTCTGGCATAGGATTCAAATGCATGTTTCTGAAATTCTTCGCTCATACCAAGTCCCGTATCAGAACATACAAATTCAAAAACCGCCGTCTTGTCATCACTTGAAATCTCATTGAAATACAGGCTTACTTTACCACCGCTTCGGTTATATTTAACGGCATTTCCAGCAAGATTCATAAGAAGGCGGTTTAGATATTCCTCACTGCCAATAACATATCTGTGATGAAAAGTACTCATGGAAGCTCCGCCTTCAAAGCTGATACCATACTCCTTTGCATTTGTCTCAATAATCGAAATCTGTTTTACGAGCATTGCAACCAGATCAAATGGCTTGTTTACCAACTGTAATGTTCCAGATTCTACTTTTCCGATATCCAGGACATTATTTAGAAGGGACTGCAGATAGTCCATCGATTGCATTACTTTCGCTTTACATTCATACAATTTTTCCTTATCGCCACAATAACGCTCTGATATATTGATCATCCCAATAATTCCATTTAAAGGTGTCCGGATATCGTGGCTCATATGTCTCAAAAAATCTGTCTTTGCACTGTTCGCATTTTCTGCCTGCTTCTGTGCCTCTTTTGCCTTTTTCTCTGCAATTCTGGCTTTTTGGAGTAATCTAAGTATCAGTATCAGCACGGTCAAAAAAACAGATACAACAAGCACCGTAAAGCCCCAGAAATTGTCCCTTATAAACTCCTTTACCGTAACTTTCTTCAGATTACTGTCATACATATACACAGCATTGGAGAATTTTGAAGCAGACATTGTTTTTATAGTCTTATTCAGGACAGACAGCAGCATGCTGTTTCCACGTCTGACTGCAAATGACACCATATCGTACTTTTCCAGAAAAAAACTATGCAGTTTATTATCATCAGAATATTGTTCCAACTTGCCTGAGTCCATAATCATGCAGTCTGCTTTTCCATTATAAACAGCCTTCTTTGCATCCTTCCATGTAGCATATTCCTTCACATGCCACTGTGGATAATTGCAGGAAACATAAGACTTCAAATCACTGTCTTCTCTTGGTATCGCAACCGTATTTTCAGCATTTTCATCAAAACTCTTTTTAACCGTTGCAGCCGCCATATTGTACCTCCAGACAGTATCTGTTAAATCATAGCCCAGGTCTTCGGCAGCATTGGTATTTTGCATCACATGAAAAATCATATCAATTTCTCCATCATGCAACGCTTTTTGCATATCCTCTTGTGAATCATACCCCTTGATATTAAATTTCAAAGTCTGCCCTTTCAGGCAGTTTTGTGCAAGCTGGATGTAATCCGTGATCAGGCCACTCACTTTTCCGGTTTCTGTATCAAAAGTACTGACCCCGCCATCGTTTATCAAACAACCTATTTTGATTGCTCCATGCTCTGACAGCCATTTCTGTTCTTCTCCCGTCAGAAAATATACACTGTCCACTGACAGAAACTGCTTATGCAGTTCATCTGCATAATAAGGATTATCATCTGTGATCCTTCTCATAGCATTATCCAGCTCTGTCTTTAAATCAGAATGACTCTGGCCAATCGCAAAATATATTTTTGAACTTCCGAGGTTCGTTAAGGCCACCATTCCGTACCCACCCAGACAGGAATCCTCTAACGATACAAAAGCGTCAATTTCTCCGTCTGCAATTTTCTTTAAAGCATCTTCATTATTTGAAACATTGACATGCTGTGTATGCAGATCATATTTCTTTTCCCACTCGTTCAATATCATTTCCGACAGGTAACCCATAAGCACCCCAATCTTTTTCCCATTGAAAGATGCAGTGTCAGAGGATGAGAGGTCTGTATGATCGGGTTTTACGTAGACATAATATCTTTCGTCTCCCATTGGAATAGCGGAAAAAAGCATAGTCTCTGCCCGTTCCTCCGTATAAGAGACTCCTTCTATCATATCCAGCTCATCATTTTTTAATTTGTCAAAACAATTTTCCCATGTACAATCTACATATTCATAGTTCCACCCGGTATAACCTGCGATTTTCTGCAGATATTCATATCCATATCCGCTTCTTTTTCCATTTCCATTTATCTTATCATACGTATCATCCGGCACACCAATCCTGACAACTCTCTCTTTCTGATTTTCTGCTGCAAAAGCATAAACCGGACAGATTGAAAAAAGGATGCAACTGCACAATATTAAAATGATACCCCTTTGCAATACTGATTTATTCATTTTTATCCCTTTACGTGGCATTGTAATTACTCTAATTTTGCATTTTTCTATTTTACAGTGTCAAAATATCCAACGATTCCAATGTATCCATCCTTCTTTAAAGGCGACCACAATGTATGCAATTTCATTCTATACATACCTTATAATCGTTTTTATAACTTCATCAATCACAATCGGCTTTGACAAATGTGCGTTCATT
>OGFP01000037.1_pt1 | contig 93943 bp, 88 predicted proteins | sample 1570971 | NCBI WGS metagenome assembly OGFP01 (sample SAMEA2582033, study PRJEB24529) | metagenome | biome: Human gut stool | place: China | collected 2011 | reverse complement strand
GCGGGGAGAGTGGAGTCCAGAGGTAGGGAGGGGGGATTCGAAACACCCCTCCCTACCTCTGGCCCGCGCGGAGCGCAAGCCTTTACCTTTTCGCCATTGCCATCAGCGCCCGATTCTCGAGCAGAATACGCAGCAGCACCGTATTCACCGCCGTGAGCACCAGCGCATTCGGGATGCGGGTGGCGAGCACCGCCCATGCATAGCCGTAAAAGATGTGGAGCGCCAGCGAGTTGATGACCATCGAGCCGACGAAGTGTGCCGCCAGCACACTGCACCACAGCCGGTTGCCGGTGCGCAGATGGGAAAGCTTCTTCCAGCCCAAGCCGCCGACCAGGCCGATGGACGCCGCACCCAGCGTGATGAGCGGATTGATGGCATAGCCAGCCAGCACGCCGCCGATGATGTCGGCCACCATGCCCACGACGAAACCCGCCCACGGTCCAAAGAGGATGCCCGCCAGCAGCACCGGCAGACTGCCCAGATTGAACCGGACAAAGCCGGTGGAGATGCTCAGCACCCGGGAAAAGACGATGCTCATGGCGATGAGCAGAGCCATCGCCGTCAGGGTGCGCACGGAGATCCTGGATTCGTTTTTCATATCAACTGTCCTCCTGTTTTCAGGAACTGCGGGGGGAGCAGAAAGAAACGCCCTCCCCTGTGACAAACCGCACAAAGGAGGGCGTGAGTTCAACAAACTTCACTTCCGGACGACGCCGTGCAGACGGCCTCGCCCGCACCCAAGTCCATGCAGCAGCGGGATGCAGGCCATGCACCGCGGGTCTCCCTTCGTCCGCAGCACAACTCCCCGTTGATGCGGCACTTGACGCGCATAGCCTTACTCTGTTGATACTGTTATTATATGCTTTTTTTCGCCCTGTTTCAATCACGGGATGCAACAGGTTTGCTAAAACAAGGCCGCAGAATTTATCACATATGCTCAAAGTCTTTCTTTTTTGGCCCAAACGTGATAAGATGGGCATAATATTGAAAGGGGCTTTCCCGCCCCGGAAAGGATTTTTCACGATGAAATTCAGTGAGATGACCTATACCCGCCCTGACATCGACGCGCTGCTGGCCCGCTGCAAAGAGCTGACCGCAAAGGCAGCTGCCGCTGACAGCGGCGAGGTCCTTGTGGACGTTTACTACGAGCAGAGCCGCGCTTTCGCCGACTACAACACAGCGGCCAACCTCGCCAACATCCACTACACCTGCGACACCCGCGACGCCTGCTGGAAAGCTGAGCAGGACTTCTTCGACGCCAACGGCCCGGCAGTGTCCAACGCCAGCGTCGAGATCAGCCGCGCCTTCCTCGCCAACCCCCATGTGGACGCCCTGACCGAGGCCTTCGGCTCCACCTGCGTGGCCGGCATGAAGAACGCTGTGCTGGGCATGGACGAGCGCACCGTGGCCCTTCAGCAGGAGTACAACGCCCTCGTCAGCACCTACCAGCAGATCTACGGCGGTGCGCTGGTGGAGTTGGACGGCAAGCAGCTCACCATCCCCCAGCTTGGCCCCTACAAGGAGAGCACCGATGCTGCCACCCGCCGGGCCGCTTATGAGGCCGAGGCCGGTTACTTCGACGCCCACCGCGCCGAGCTGGACGAGCTGTACACCAAGATCGTCAAGAACCTGAACCAGCAGGCTCAGGTCATGGGCTATCACGACTACAGCGAACTCTCTTATGTGCGGATGAACCGCATCGGCTACGGCCCTGAGGACATCAAGCGCTTCCGCGACCAGGTGGCCCACGACGTCGTGCCGGAGCTGCAGAAGGTCATCGCTCTCAAGAACAAGCGCACTGGCATCCAGCACCCCACTTTTGCCGACCTGCCGGTGGCTTTCAAGGACGGCAACCCCAAGCCCATCGAGGGCTACGACGCCCGGATGGCCGCAGCCCGCACCATGTACCACGAGCTCAGCCCCGAGACGGCAGAGTTCATCGACTTCATGCAGGACAACGAGCTGTTCGACGTCGAGAGCCGCCCCGGCAAGATGTCCGGCGGCTACATGACCAGCCTGCCTTCCTATAAAGCCCCCTTCATCTTCGCCAACTGGAACAATACTTCCGCTGACGTGGATGTTCTGACCCACGAGTGCGGCCACGCCTTCGAGGGCTATGTGGCTGAGCGCGATCCGAAGATCCCCGCCGACCTCGAATGCCCCGGCATGGAGAGCGCCGAGATCCACTCCATGGCCATGGAGTTCCTCACCGCACCGTGGCACCACCTGCTCTTCGGCAAGGACACCGACAAGTACGCCCTGCTCCACGCCGAAGACAGCTTCCTCTTCCTGGCCTACGGCTGCGCAGTGGATGAGTTCCAGCACATCATGTACCAGAACCCCGATTTGACCCCCGACCAGCGCAACCAGACCTGGCTGGAGCTGGAGCACAAGTACCGCCCCTGGATCGATTTCGACAACCTGCCCTTCTATGGCCGCGGTGCAGGCTGGCAGCGTCAGCTCCACATCTACGAATGCCCCTTCTACTATATCGACTACTGCCTGTCCACCATGGCCGCTCTGCAGTTCTTCCTGCTGAGCCTCCATGACCAGAAGGATGCATGGGAGCGCTATCTGCGCCTCGTCCGTCGTGCCGGCACGGCCAGCTACACCGAGCTGTGCGAGACCGCCGGCCTGCAGGTGCCGTTCAACGACGGCTCCATCAAGGCCATCGCCCAGCAGATGAGCCAGTGGATCGCAGAGCATCAGGTCTAACTTGAAAATATTGCCGTCTTCTTGTATTATATAGGTATATCATGCCATCTGCGGCAAAAGGAGCGGTACTTATCATGTCAGAAAAGAAAACCAGCGGCATCAAGAATTTCTTTGAAGAGTTCAAAGCCTTCGCCATGCGCGGCAATGTGCTCGACATGGCAGTTGGTGTGGTCGTCGGCTCGGCCTTTACCGCAATCGTCAACTCTCTGGTAAACGACATCATCTCCCCCATCATCGGCCTGTTCTTCAACGCCGATTTCTCGGATGTCGTCATCCAGATCGGCGATGTTGGCATCGGCGTCGGTGCTTTCCTCAACGCCATCATCAACTTCCTCATCGTGGCCTTCGTGCTGTTCGTGACCATCAAGGCCATCAATATGCTGCACAAGAAGCCCGTGGAAGAGCCGAAGGAGCCCACCACCAAGAAATGCCCCTACTGCCAGAGCGAGATCGCTATCAAGGCTGTCCGCTGCCCCCACTGCACTTCGAAGCTCGAGGGCTTCCCCGAAGCAAAGCTGTAATTTTTCCTGTTTTCTCCCCGGCGCTGTCCGCTCTTTGGACGCCGCCGGGGCTTTTTTGCGCCCTTTTTTCGGGACGCAGAAAAGAAAATCAGAATTTTTTCGAAAAAAGTATTGCTTTTTCGGGCGAGTCATGGTATTATATCAGAGTCGTCACGACGCAACAGAATATGGACGGTTAGCTCAGCTGGTAGAGCATCTGCTTGACGTGCAGGAGGTCACAGGTTCGAGTCCTGTACCGTCCACCATACAGTTCGTACTCGAACCCGATTCTCTATGAGAAAGGGTTCGGGTACATTTTTTGTTTACAGGAAGTTCTGCGGAGGGAGTACGTAGAACGGTAAGCAGGAGCAAGTAAAGGCAGGGTATCACCATAGCGGTGTTGCCCTGCCTTTTATTCTTAGTATTTGTCAAAAATCGCATCCAATCAATTTACTTTTTCTGCGCAGTTTGCTATAATGATATTTACTAGTATGTATAGCCAGATTAGACTTCGAGTGGCTTGTCTGTAAAGACAGGCGGCATCGTACCAATGGGTATGGATGTGTTTTTCCGGTAGGAGTTCCCTCGGTTCGGCCTCATTCTACACTGCAACACGAGAACATCGTTGCATCGAGTCACAGTGTGATATGGAATTATGTTAAGGTGTTAAGTAATGTTGGTCTGAGCCTATGCAATTGTTTGGGAAGTCGGATTTGTGCTGGTGTGAATTCAGGATATAAGGCTATCGCATCTCTTTGTTATTTGAGGACGGGAAGTCCCCTCATTTATTTGGGGGCCAATAATAACAAGGAGGTGAATTTCGTGAATAAGACGGACAAGCCTTTTGTTGTTGTCAATATTAACATATTCGGCAACAACAATAAGCTATCAACGAATGAGACTCGTTCTCATGTCCCTGTTGCTTTGGTTATCTTAGCGATTTCCATTGCGGCCATACTGGTTGTATCCTATTGCTGCCCTGAACTGCTTCCCGATTTAGTCCGTTGGATGATCGGCAAAGTAGTCAACAGCTAACACCAGCATATTTTAAGAATTGAGGTGTCATACCTTTTGAAATATAGTGATTGCCCTTTATATGGAATTCGTTCCAAACGTATGCTTAAGTATGTCCTTCAAATAAAAAATGATGATATGCTAAAGCAATCCAATATCACATCCAAAATCCATCCATATATAGATAAGACAAAAAAGCCTCGTCTTATTGAAGCACCGCAGGCAGAATTAAAGATTGTTCAAAGACGGATAAAAACATTATTGGGTAAAATTCAAACGCCCGATAATGTTTTTTCTGGTATAAAGGGAAAATCTTATCCAGAAAACGCACGTATGCATATTGGAGGAAGAAAACGAAACCTCTACAAAACTGATTTGACAGCTTTTTTTCCATCTATCAGTCGAGAGGATGTTTATCCATTTTTTAATAACGAATTGTGTTGTTCTCCGGATGTTTCAGAAGTGCTGACCAATTTAACAACAGTTAGCCTTGAAAGATTTCCAAAAGAAGAACTCACAGAAGTCTATGACTTTTTAGGTCAAAAAGGTGTGCATTGCTACAATCATTTGATTTCAGGAGCACCAACCAGTCAGATATTATCCTATCTTGTCAATCATAAGATGTTTGATGAACTGCATACGCTATCTGCTAAAAATGATATGGTAATGACTGTATATGTGGATGATATGGTATTTTCGAGCGAACATAAGATATCTTCACATTTTAGGAACTCTGTCAAATCAATCATTAAGAAGTACAGATATAAACTATCCCATAACAAAGTAAAAGGTTACTCAAAGGGATATCCAAAATTAGTAACGGGTGTTGTCATCGACTGCAATGAAAATATGATTGTCAAAAATTCATTGCAACATAAAATCATATTGGAATTTGAGCATTTGCGCAAAAATCCAATGGATCAGGAAAGTCGCCAGCGATTGCGAGGCCTAGTAACATCGGCGCAGCAAATTGATAAGTCGATTTTCCCAAACATCAAAAGATTTGCATTTGAAAATCCATCCAAGTAAGTGTTCAATATATTGTTCTTCTGGCAAATTGAATCTGATTTTTTGGCATGTGTGGACTTAATCTACGTAGTGAGCCATCGTGAGACGATAAAATATATGAATAACATGTCTGGAAATCACGAACTAGAGGACAAAACACAAAAAAACAAGGTGCGCCCTGCCGGACGCACCCTGAAAAATCCACATGCGATAGCGATATGTACAGCAGGGAGTTCCCCACCGGAGGGAACTTCCTGTTTTTCGTTGTTTGCATGATGAGCCTGTTCCGCCTGCCACGCGGCAAACTCTCGTTGGCCTTCCTCGCTGTTCCAGCAGGCAAGGATTGCCGGGTAGAATGCCCGTGCCAGACGGTCGATGACTTCATCGGGATAGGGGGAAGTGTTTGTGGACTTTTTCTTTTTGTTCAAACGCACGCTCCTTTGACTGTCCCACCGTGGCAAAGTCGGGCGAGAAAATCAAAGTTCCAATTTTTATCAGGCGCAAGGGCGCGGATGCTTTCCGCCCTGCACTTGCGGCTGGTGGCTCGTTGATGGCTTACAAGTGCCTGTCGTTATGCGATTTTTTCATCGTTCAGCATTTCTTCAAACTGTGCCATATACGCTTTGTGCTGCTTGAGGATTTTTAGCGTTTCAGTTTTGGCGTAGGAATCGTCCGGTAGCTTAGGCAAGTATCTCATCAAAAAATCAAAGTCCTGCTGAATCCGCCGGACAGCGACTTCCAGCGCGGAGTAGTTGATTCCAGAGTAGTGTGAGTAGCTCGACTGCGGAGCGGGACGGTCTTCCGGGTGCAGAATCTCGTGCACGATCTGCTTGCGGTTCGGAAAATCAGCTCTGGCGAGGCGGTGCATATCGGCATCACGGACTTTGAATTGCCCGGACAGGATTTTCTCCTGCATACCGGGCATCATCTGTTCCATAATCTCTACGCCGCGCATGAACTTCTCAGATCGGACAACGTAAGATTCACTGACGTTGTTCCGCTCTGCAATCTGCTTGCGGATGCTCGCTTCCGCAGAGGTGGGAGGAATTGTGTTAATTTGACACAATTCCTCCGGGGCGGTTTTCTTGGCAGCAGCCGTGTGCTGGTTGTTGCCGTTTCCACCGGGCTTTCGATGCTCTACACTGTACTGCTTTCCAATGAGGAACTTCTTCTGCTCCGGTGTGAGGTTGCGCCGCCCCAGCTGATTTTTGCAAATCCAAGCGAGGACTTCTTCTCTGCTTTCAAACGGGAGCGGCATGGTGGAGAAATAAATCTCCGGGTGTTTCTGGAGGATGGCATAACGGTTGTGTCCATCAACAAGGGTATTACCCCAGACAATCAAAGGAGAAATCAGCTTGCCTTCTTTCAAGATGTTTTCTTCAAGCTGCTTAAATTCATCATCAGTCAACGGCGGAATCTGGGACTGGAACTCCGGGTCGATTTTCAGGTTGATCATACGCACACTCCTTTATCTCTCCTGCTGCGTCTGTTCTTCCTCCCGGAAAAAGGACGCAACATTCTGCTTTGCGGTTTTCAGTTTGAGCAGTTCCTCTTTAGCTTCCTTGTACTGCTCGTAGAACTTTGCCTTTTCGGATGCCAGCTGCGCGTACTCGGCTTCCAGCTTTTTCGGGCTGGGCAGCTTTGTGATGCTGTTTGCCTTGAAATAGGCTCCTGCCACCCGGTACGCTGTCAGTTCTGCACGATGCTGTTCCTCAAAGGCTGCGGGTCGCTTGGCGATTTTTAACTGCTGTGCGACGCTCTTGGTGTTGGCGTAGGTTGCAACATGATAGCGCAACTCTTTGTTGGTTTTCATGCGACCTTCGAGGTCTTTCACTACTGCCAGCGAATCGTGATACTTGGTTTCCAGTTCGGCGATGCGCTGGTTCAAGGTGTCCTCGTCGGTCAAGCCTTTTTCCTGCAGAAGCTTCACGGTCTGTGCCATAACTTTGAGATTGTGTTTCGTGAGCCAACGCTTATAGCCGATGCCCTTGCCCTCGGTCATCCTCGACTGGATGTCGATCAGTTTCCCGATGGTATCCTGCTTGAACTGCGCCTTGGGTTTGCGTTCGGCGTTTGCCTGCAACGTGGCAAGCACTGCTGACTTATCGAACTTGTCACCGAGATGTTTCGCTCGGATAAACTTCGTTCTGCCAGAGGGCAGATAGCTGAGCTGTCCACGGCTTTCCTTGACAGTGATGCCATACTGTTGCATGAGCCTGTCGGAAAATTCTTCAAAGCTCGTGGCACGGTACAATACAGACGAAATCTGTCTCCGTAAAGTATCCTTCACAGTTTCAAACTTCTTCTGCCGGGGCGGTTGTCCAGCTGCGGTGAGGGCTGCGTTCTCACGGTCAAGTTTCAACTGGCCACGCCTACGCGCCCAATACTCAGCTTCGCTGACACGTTCTTTCGAGCCGTTGAGCAGGTCAATCTGGTACAGTCCGGCACCCTCACACAGCTCCATGACCTCAACACGCAAGTGCCGCATGGTCTGGGCGGTGCTGGAATGCTTCATGCCCTCGCGCCAGTCGCGGGGCTTCTGCATATAGGGTTTGCGCTCCACTTCTCGTGTTCGGATGCTGCCGATCACGATGTGGACGTGGATGTTTCCTGAATGGTTGTGCCCATCCGGGTGAGTGCAGACGATGGCAGGATGACCGGGGAAGTTTTCTTCGCAGAATTTCAGGCCAAGTGCCTGTGCCTTTTCCATGGTCAAGCCGTTGTCGGCTGCATCTCTGGGGTCAAAGCTGATGATATATTGATGACTCTTAATATCACCATGCTAGGTGTTCTTGCCATACTTGCGGTTCGCCAGCAGACAGGCCGTTGCAAACGAGAAACCGCCGCACTCAAGGGTATCGAGCAGGTACGATTCTCGCAGCATGGGTCGGCTTTGTTCGTCCAGAATTACCTTGCCGGAAAATTCATCGTGCTGGTAAACGAGGTACGCTTCGATGGCGGTGTAGTCCGAATTCTTAGAGGCGATATGCTTGAGCGTTGCCATACAGTTCACCCAGAACTTTCTCGGCGTTGAGCCGGAATGCAGTCAGGTCTGCAAGTTCGTCAAGGATTTTCGCTCGTATCTGCTCGGTGTCCGCACCGCCGGAATTGAAGTGCCTTGCAAGCTGGTTGAGGTTTCCACCCACCCTGCTGCACTGAGCAAGCAAGGTGGAAACAGCGGTCAGGGTTTCTTCTCCGCCGCCGGCAACGATGACTGTTTTCTCAATCTTGACGTTGTGGATGGCACGGCGGATAAAAGTGGAGAGGGAGAGATTCAGGAGTTTGCAAGTGAGTTCCAGTGACACTTTTTCCTCCGCTGTCACACGGAACTTGATGACGTGCGTTTTGTTGTTCGGCGTGTCGTGGTGCTGGGAATTGCTAGGAATCGGTTGAACATTCGTTTCGGTCATTATACCTCCTGTCTGTTCGATAACTCCTCGGTGAAGTTATGTAAGCACGACACGCCGTTTGTTCGCGCCATCAGGCGCGAACTATGAGCAGGGTTTGGGGCAGGCACGCCCCAACAAGATCACATCGGAAATGCAGACGCATTGAAGAAGTGAAGTCCCGGATGGACAGGAAATTTTCAAGAATTGAAAATTTGTGGCCACGGGACGGTTCTTGCCCTCTACCGCTGCGCTCAAAACCGTTTCTGGGTAATTGTTTCCGAATTGTTAAGACGCAAAAAATAAGTAGAGGTGATTCTGCTCATGTAATGGGGTCGCCGTTTGACCTGAACGAAGTTCCTGCCCCTGTTTGTGCAGCGGCGTTGTCCGGCTCGCCCACAGAAAGTGTGAGGTCATGGCACAGTATCACGTTCAGACGGCTTATGAAGGATTCAAGGTACAGTATGAAGAAAGCCGGGCGCAGTGCGGACACTACGTCCTACTTCTTTCAAGCACAAGAATAACACTTTGAAGTTGTACAGACAACAACTAAAAACGAATTTTGGAAGATTGAACAACTACATAAGATTTTATTTGTGAAAAAGAAAAATACCGCCCACGCAGCGCAGCGATGGATTTTGTCGGGTGAATCGGCGGCAAAATAGATCGGGTGTGTTGCGGGGCGGTAAATTCTTTCGTGGACTTTCCCTCACTGAAGTGGTGGGTCTCACGGTGATAACCAACCACTTTCTGTGGCTGTGTTCAAAATGAACACGACCACATCTTGCGGAGAGATTCAGGCTACTCCACAAAATCAGTGGGATTTACAAGGAAAATACCACTGTATGTGAAAATCGTCAAGAGGGTTTTGAAAAATTTATGGCAGTAAAGTGGAGAGAGTAGGACTTATGATAGCAAACTGAGGTGTTGGCATGGGCTTCTTGTCTTGCGGTAAAACAAAATCATCATAGATGAAAATCTTGCTGTATCTATGAAGTTGGATAAGTGCTAACCGATAACATGAAGAGAAATCGGATTTTTCGGAAAGCAGGAGCCTTGTCGTCAAAGAGATCGCTCGCTATAATAGAGATAATAAAAAGAATCAGAACGGAGATGCTATGAATGAAGTCCGGGAAAGGCAAGCCGCCCTCTTTGAAGGGAATCTATTACCGCACATTTGTTTCTCTTGTTGCCATCCCACTGCTTATGGTTTTTATTGGAACGATGTTCGTGATCAACCATCAGATCCGAAAGGCATCGCTGGAAAACATCAGCACCTTTCAGGAGGGACTTGCGGACACGCTGAAGCAGGAAATTGATGAAAATTCGCTGCAGATGGCGCACTTTGTTTATAGTCAGGACGGATACTTTTTGCAGCTGGCAGAAAGTGTGGCATCCACAGAAGGCACCGTACAATACAAATATAACAACGAATTGGCCGAGGGATTTCAGATGGCCATGGTGCCTTCTCAGAATATTGTAGGCGGCACGTTTTACATGAAGAATGGTGCTCAGGTCCACATGAAGGAAACCGTTCTGCTCTCGACCGCTTCCGTTCGGGGCACACGCTGGTATCAGCAAGCGATGGAACGGAAAAATGTGGTCGCAGTGGGCGCATACGACACTGGTAATATGCGCTTCACGGCCAACACGCAAAAAAACCGTCAGTTGATCCTTGTGTCGGCACTTTCGCCGGATGCGACATTGGATAAAGGCGGACAGGTGGAAATGAGTGCATTTTTCACGGTGTCCAAGGCGGGGATCAGTATGCGGAAGAAGGGGCGCAGCAATGCACTGGGCACAACAGTCCTGCTGGATGAGGAAGGAACCTTGCTGTTCAGTGGAAACGAGACGGTCTCGGAGTATTTCCGGCAACACGGGCCGGAATTTGTGGAGGGAATGGTAGAATACCGGGCTGCACCAGATGGAAAACATCCGGCAAAATACCTGTTTCAGACACGGGTGATACCGTGCTGCGGCTGGAAACTGGTCACAGTCGTTCGATCCACCTTCCTTACACAGGGGCTGGATCGGATCGGTGTATTGCTGGGATTGGTGATCTCCGGACTTCTGGGATTGTTTTTCCTGTTTTCACGATACTTCCTAAACAGCATTGTGAACCCGGTACACGCAGTGGCAGAGGGAATGGAGAAACTGGTCAATAACGATCTCAATGTGCAGGTGCAGCCGATGGGTCAGCCGGAAATTCAGAACCTGATGGTATCCTTCAACCAGATGGTGCTGAGTTTGAAAAATATGCTGGAGGTCAATGCGGAAGCGCAGCGGCGGAAACACCGTGCGGAGATCCAGGCTCTGCAAAGTCAGATCAATCCGCATTTTATTGTCAACACGCTGAACTCCATCCGCTTTATGGCGCAGGTGGCCGGATATGCGGGCATCCAGAAAATGGCGGAATCCCTGATGAAGATCGTATCGTGCTCTTTCCGCAGCAACATTAGTTTTTACACCCTGCGGGAAGAATTGGACGTGCTGGACAGCTATGTTTATCTGATGCGTATCCGGTATGCGGATAGTTTTGAAGTGAGCTATGACATCGCAGAGGACTGTCTGGACTATACGCTGCCGCGTCTGCTGCTGCAGCCGGTAGTGGAAAACTCCATCACACACGGCTTTGCTGAAATGGAAGAGGAACTGGGGCAGATCGATGTGACCGCCCGGAGGAAAGGAGAAATGCTTTGTCTGATCGTGCGGGACAATGGCTGCGGGATGTCACAGGAACAAATCGAGCAGATCTTACACGGCCATGCGCAGACGGTGGATGATAATACCAGCATTGGCCTGAAAAATGTTCTGGCACGCATCCGGCTGAACTTCGGCGGCAAGGCACAGATGGAGATAACAAGCGAACCCCAAAAATATACGCAGACGGTGATCCGGCTGCCATGGAAGGAGGAAAAAGCAGATGATACGGACGCTGATCGTAGATGATGAAACTCTGGTGCGGGCAACCTTGCGTACGCTGGTGGACTGGGAAGCACTTGGCTATACCATCGTACAGGATTGCTCCGATGGCGGACAGGCATTGGAATACCTCAAAAGAAATCCTGTCGATGTGATGTTTACCGATATGAAGATGCCCAATGTTGGAGGGATCGAACTTCTGCGCGGTCTGAAGGAGAGCCGTGCGGCTCCCGTAAGCATTGCACTTTCCGGTTATGATGAGTTTGAGCTTGTGCGGGAAGCGTTCCGGCTGGGCGCGTATGATTATCTTTTGAAATCAGATCTGAATGCAGAGATCCTCCGCGCGCTTCTGGAACAGCTGCGGCAGAAATATTTTCAGAAAACAGAGACGCAACCGCAATGCCGGGAGAATCTGGACACTCTTTTTCAGGCAGAACAAGGGCAGTATGCAGTGGTTCTGTTTGGCATTGATGATTTTTCGGCGCAGGCATCCCGCTTTGGCAGCAATCTGCATGAAAAACTGGAAAAGCCTATGCTGGAACTTGCCCGGCAGATCCCACGGCTGGCAGGCCGTACAGAGATCCGGGCTGTCAGCCCGGAACGGTATTTGCTGCGGTATCGGGTACAAGATGCTGCCCGTTTTGAATCGACCCTGCCCTCCGTGGTGCGGCAGCTACAGGCTGTCTGGCGGGATTACATGAATCTCAGTGTTTCGGCGGCGTTGAGTGATCTGGTGAACGAGACACAAATATCCGCAGCCGCACAGGAATGCGAGGCACTGATACGGATGGCTCCCTTATATGGAAAAGGAGCTGTCTGTACGCCGCGCAAGGATGCCGCCATGGCAAAAGCACTGCAAGCGATGGGGAAAAAGTGTGATCTGCTGCTGGAATGTGTCTGTACCGGCAATGCGGCGCAGGCGGAAATAGAAAAAAGCGGCTTTCTCCACTATGCAGCAGCACAGCCGGAGCCAATTGTGGCAGTAGGTGCTTTGCTGGCTCGGCTTGCAGAGAAACTGGACGAGTATGGACAGAGCTTTTGGGAGATCTGTCCGGAGAAAGAAGATCTTGCAGCAGAACTGCGTGGTCTTCATACCGTGGCAGAGCTTTCGCTCTGGCTGCGGGGATTTCTGCGCCGGGTAGAAAATGCCTGTGCCCGGCGGGCAGCCCGCCCCGGAGCCGACAGTATCCAGAAAGCGGTCGCTTTTTTGCAGGATAACTATGCCAATCCGGAACTGTGTCTGAAGATGGTAGCAGACTATGTTGCGCTGAACGAAAAATATTTCAGCACACGATTTACCAAGGAATGCGGCAGCAGCTTTATTGCGTACCTGAACGATCTGCGCCTTTTCCATGCACAGGAGTTTCTCATGCAGACCGATCTGAAAATGTATGAGATCAGTGACCGGGTGGGATACAATAACGTTGAGCATTTTAACCATATATTCAAGAAAAAGTTTGGCAAAACTCCCAGCGAGTATCGAAAATCCGCTGACAACATCTGAAAATATATCAAGAAATCAAACCCTTCTTCATGGAAAACCATCTATCGGAATTGATATACTATTGCCAACAGAAATGCTTCGGGCCTGCATGAGCCGAAGCACACACGAAACAGAAAACAGGAGGAGAACACCATGAAGAAGATCACACGCCGCAGTTTTCTGGCTGCTATGGGCACATCCGCAGCCGCTTTGGCTCTGACCGCCTGCGGAGGCGGCTCCGGCAGCACTGCAGCATCTACTGCATCCGGCTCTGCTGCATCGGGCAGCGAAGCAAAGCTCAGCGGCAGCATTACCTTTACCATCTGGGACAATAACCTGATGACCTTCATTGATGAGAATGACATGGTCGGCAAATTCCAGGAGATCTATCCTGATGCCGAGATCGAAGTGGAAAAGATCAAGGATGACAGCGAGTACTGGAACGCCATGAAGATGCGCGCATCGGCCAACCAGCTGCCGGATGTCATGTTCAACAAGCCCTTTACCCTGTCCCGTTTCAAGGATTACCTGCTGGATCTGTCCGATACTGAGGCTGCCAAGAACAACGCACTGGCTTCCGGCTATGCACTGGACGGCAAAGTGCTGGGCGTTCCTATGACCGCCGGTTATGAGTATGTTTACTACTGGAAAGACCTGTTCAAGGAAGCCGGTGTGGAAGTTCCCACCACTTGGGAAGAACTCAAAACCGTTTCTAAGAAGCTGCAGGACTACTATAGTGCCAAGGATGCCGACTTTATGGCCATCGCACTGGGTGCCAAGGACGAGTGGCCGGACTACCCATATATGGAGTTTATGCCCGCACTGGTCAACGGCAACGGCCAGAACTGGAACGATATGGCTAAGACCGATACCCCCTTTGCAGAAGGCAGCGACATCAACACGGCCTATCATCGTGCGTACGATCTGTTCACCAGCGGTGTGTTTGGTAAAGACCCGCTGGGTCTGAGCAACGATCAGGCCACCACTTTGTTCGCTCAGAAGAAAGCTGCCATCATCGCACTGGGAGACTGGGGGCTGCAGAACATCCAGTCTGGTGCAGACAGCATTGACCAGCTGGGCACCTTCTATCTGCCGGTGCGTGAGAATACCAGCGAGCCGTTCCGCTACATTGTTCAGGGTGACAGCTTCATGGGCGTTACCACTCACAGCCAGAGTCCAGAGCTGGCAAAGGCTTTCGTGGAATGGTTCTACAGTGAGGCATGGTATCCTGATTACCTGAATTTTGTTACCAGTGCTTCCGCCATGACAAACTTCCCCAAGGAGAAGGACCCCATTCTGGCCGAGTCTGATGCTCTGCAGCCGGATGGCGAGATGGTTATGTACGATGGCGGCGGCGATGACTTTACCGCCATCCAGAATGAGACTGCCTTCGACTATAAGAAGCTGGGTGCACAGATGTTCACCGATGGTTTTGATCTGGATGCTGCTCTGGCTGAGCTGGATTCCAAGTGGACGGCAGCCCGCAGCAAACTGGGTATTCAGTAAATTGAACCGGAATTAAGCCGAGGAGCCGCCCGTTGTCTGGAGAAGGGCGGCTCCATTTTTAAAATAGAGGAGGGGTTCTCATGACCAATACCCTTGCAAAACAGCGGCGGCGGTTTATTCTGATCTCGCTGGCGATCCCTGTGGCACTGCTGGTGGCTTTTGTGGTGGTTCCGGCGGCCGATCTGATCCGTATGAGTTTTACCAACTGGGACGGACTTTCCATCAAGAGTGATTTTGTAGGGCTGGACAATTACATTTCCATGTTCCACAATGCCGATCTATGGCAGTCACTGAAAAACAATGCAGTGTACTTTTTTGTCCATCTGTGTATGATTCCGATCGAGCTGGCTTTTGCCGTACTGCTCACTTCCAAGCTGCGGGCGGCTAAATTCTATAAGACCATGGTGTTTTTGCCCTATATCATCAATGGCGTTGCTATTTCGTATGCGTTCTCCTACTTCTTCTCACCTGTCAACGGTGCCTTTGACGGCCTGCTGGAAGCCATTAAGCTGGGAATGCTAAGCCGCAGCTGGCTGTCTGACCCCAAGATCGTCAATTTTGTGCTGGCATTTGTTTCCCTGTGGCGCTTCTCTGGTTACCATATCGTGCTGTTCATGTCGGCACTGCAGTCGGTGTCCAAAGACATTCAGGAAGCTGCCATCATCGATGGAGCCAACACATGGCAGATGTTCCGTTATATTCAGATTCCCTCCATTATGCTGATGGTGGACTTTATCCTGTTCGACAACATCCGCGGTGCGCTGCAGGTCTTTGACATTCCTTTTGTTATGACAGCGGGCGGTCCCGGCTATGCGTCCAGTACCTTTACCCTGTACACCATCAAAACGGCCTTTACCTTCTCAAATTTCGGTCTGGCCTCCACTATGGCGGTGGCAATCATGGTCATCATCATTGTGGTGTATCTGGTTCAAAATGTGCTGATCCATAAGGTCATTCTGCGGGAGGATAAGTAAGATGTTGAAAAAAATACGTACCCGTGAGTTCTGGTTTCAGGTGCTCAAGCAGCTGATCTGTATCACGATGGTCATTATTGTTGTTCTGCCGATTTTGCTGACCCTTTTTGCGTCGCTGAAAAACAAGGGCGATATGGTCACGACCTCGCCGCTGGCGCTGCCGTCTTTTGACCGCATTACGCTGGAAAACTATGCCAAGGTGTTCCAGAATAAATACCTGCTCATCGGTTTCAAGAACACGCTCATTATTCTGGTCGTCAGCATTTTCTTTAACGTGATCCTGGGCACCGTGACAGCCTACATCATCGAGCGTTTCAAGTTCCGGTTCAAGAATGCAGTCGTGTCGCTGTTCTTCATCGGTATGCTGGTGCCCACCTTCGTCACCGAGATCGCCCGGTTCAAGATTATCAACGGTTTGGGTCTGTATAACACGCTGGGGGCTCCCATTGTAATTTATGTGGCATCCGACCTGATGCAGTTGTACATCTACCGGCAATTCATCTCAACGATTCCGGCGGCACTGGATGAAAGTGCATTGCTGGATGGATGTAGCTACTTCGGTGTTTTTGCCCGCATTATCTTCCCGCTGCTGGCCCCGGCTACGGCAACGGTGGTCATTATCAAGGCAATCACCATCATCAACGATATGTACATTCCCTACCTGTATATGCCCAAGAATAAGCTGCGCACCCTGACTACCTTTCTGATGGACTACGCTAACGCACAGCAGGGGTCGTGGCAGACATTGGCTGCCGGCATCATTGTCATCATGCTGCCGACCATTCTGATCTATGTGTTCTTCCAGCGGTATATCCTTGCAGGCATTGCTGCAGGTGCTGTGAAGGAATAAATTTCTCCATCATCCCCATCCATATAGAAAAACAGTCGTTTTTGTGCGGCTGTTTTTCTTATATCCTGTGCTATAATGAGAGCAGAATTATGCTGCGAGGTGACATTTATGCCTTTGAATAACCCGATTACCCCGGCACTGCTGGCCGACCCGGAGATCTTTCAGCAGAACCGGCTGCCTTTCCATGCCCATTTTGCCGACCAGACAAGCCCGGAACTGCCGCTTACCGTCAGCTTGGACGGCGAATGGAGTTTCCGCTATGCGGAAAACCTCACCGCCCCCTTCTCGGAGTGGGACACCCTGACCGTGCCCGGCTTTATCCAGATGCAGAGCCTGCAAAAGCCCGGCCACCCCTATGGCACGCCCCACTACGTCAACACCCAGTACCCGTGGGACGGCCATGAAAAGCTGCATCCCGGCCAGATTCCGCAGGACTATAACCCCATCGGGGAGTACCGGCGCAGCTTTACCCTGCCGGAAAGCTGGGCAGGCTGCTACCTGCGGCTGAACGGTGCGGACAGCGCCGCCGCCGTCTGGTGCAACGGGGACTACATCGGCTACACCGAGGATACCTTTACCCCCGCTGAATTTGACATGACCGCCGCCGTCCACCCCGGCGAAAATACCCTGACCGTGCAGGTATATCGTTTTTCCTCCGGCAGCTGGCTGGAGGATCAGGATTTCTGGCGCATGAGCGGCCTGTTCCGCTCGGTGGAGCTGTTTACAAAACCGGAAGTTCACCTCGAGGATGTCTTTGTGAAGCAGAGCTTTGCCCCGGACTTTTCCAGTGCCACTGTCACCTTTGATTGCAAGGTCAGCGGCGCGGGAATTATCTCTGTGGTGTTTGACGGCGAGGAGCAGTCCGCCGCAGTGGGTGAGCCTGCCGAATACGACAGCGGCGTAGTGTTCGGTAAGGGCGAGGTTGACCCGGACGTGGAAGAGGATGTACAGGATGTTTCCTTCACCTTTGCGGTGAGTGATCCCGCGTTGTGGAGCGCCGAGCAGCCGAACCTGTACGAGGCCGAAATTGCCCTGCTGAACAACGGTGCTGTGATCGAGCGCACCGGGCTGAAGGTCGGTCTACGCAAGTTTGAACTGAAAGACCGCCAGATGCTTTTGAACGGCAAGCGTATCGTGTTCAAGGGGGTCAACCGCCATGAATGGAGCTGCCGCACCGGCCGCACCGTCAGCCGGGAAGAAATGTTGTGGGACGTGCAGAACCTGAAAGCCCATAACGTCAACGCCGTGCGCACCAGCCACTACCCGGACGACCCGTATTTCTTGCAGCTCTGCGATGAATACGGCCTGTATGTCATCGGGGAAACCAATCTGGAGACCCATGGCACATGGCAGAAGCTGGGCGCGGACGGCTCGGACGAGTGGACGCTGCCCGGTGCGCGCCCGGAGTGGCGGGAGAACGTGCTTGCCCGCGCCGAAGCCATGCTGGAGCGGGACAAAAACCACCCTGCTATCCTGATCTGGTCTTGCGGCAACGAGAGCAACGGCGGCAAGACATTATGGGAGATGAGCGAATATTTCCGCCATGCCGACCCCAGCCGTCTTGTGCACTACGAGGGCATTTTCTGGAACCGGGAATACCCCGCCACCTCCGATATGGAGAGCCAGATGTACACCCCGGTGGCAGACATCAAAAAGTTTCTGGCAGAACACCCGGAAAAGCCCTTTATCATGTGCGAGTACAGCCACGCCATGGGGAACTCCAACGGCGGCATCATCGATTATACCGAGTATGCCTACGAAGAGCCGCTGTATCAGGGCGGGTTCATCTGGGAGTACATGGACCACGGCATTGCAGCGGTGACTGATCCGGACGGTAAGCCCAGCTTTGCCTACGGCGGCGACTTTGGCGACCGCCCCACCGACCGGGAATTCTGCGTGGACGGCCTTGTGCTGCCCGACCGCCGCAACACCCCCAAAATGGATGCAGTCAAGGCGGCTTATGCGCCTTTGAAGATCACCCTCACCGACACGGAAGCCGTGATTGAAAACCGGAACCTTTTTACCGGCCTGAACGCCTACGACCTTGTGTTTGCCTCCTCGGTCAACGGCAAGCCGGAGCGCCGCGCGGTGCTGGGGGTAGACTGCAAGCCGGGTGAGACGGTGCACATCGCGTTTCCGTTTGCTCTGCCGGAAGCAGGGCTTGCCTGCATGACTGTTGCCGCTGTGCAGCGGGTTGTGCTGCCCGGCATCCCGGCGGGCTATGAAGCCGCTTTTGGGCAGGTATGGCACAACCACGTCGCCGCCCAGCTGACCCTGCCCGCTCCGCAGCTGGTAGAGATGGACTGCAACATCGGCGTAAAGGGCAAAGGCTTCGAGTATATTTTCGGCCGCGGCAAGGGGCTTGTGTCCATCCGCTATAACGGCGTGCAGCTGCTGGACGATACCGTGCGCCCCAACTTCTGGCGGGCCCCCACCAACAACGACGAAGGCTGTGCAGAGCCTTTCGCGTTTGCCTTCTGGAAGACTGCGGGACTGTATGCCCGCTGCGATCACCTGACTGCCGAAACAAAGGGTGGTTTTGTCACAGTTCGTGCAAACTACACCCTGCCGGATGGGCAGACCCTGCCCATTGATTTTGCCATCGACGGCGCAGGCCGCTGCGACATCACCATGACGTGGCAGGGTGAAAGGGCAGAAGTACCGGAGTTCGGCTTGCTCTTCCCGCTGCGCCGGGAGCTGACCGAAGTCTCCTATCTGGGTCTTGGCCCCCGGGAGACCGCTGCCGACCGCACCGCAGGCGGCAAGATGGGCGAGTGGAGCTACAATATCCGGCAGGACTTTGCCCAGAACAGCCCAGTCTACCCGCAGGATTGCGGCAGCCGCACCGGCGTGTACAGTGCAACTGTCACCGGCAGCATCCCGGGCATCTGCTTTGCAGGGAACGGCATGACCTTCTCGGCGCTGCCCTACACGCCCCATGAGCTGGAAAATGCCCGCCACCTCTACGAACTGCCCCGGGACGACAACAAGACTGTCGTGCGTTGCGCTGCCTTCCAGCGCGGCGTGGGCGGCGACAACAGTTGGGGCGCAAAACCCCATGCGGATGTCTGCTTTGCGGTGGAAAAGGGCATGACCTTCTCCTTCTCCATCCAAAAGCAGAATGGATGATTGATAAAGACCAGAGCGGATGCGCTTATCAACGCCTCCGCTCTGGTCTTATTATCGCAAGACAAGAAATGAATGCAACGTTAAAACAGCACATTTGCGATATACAATTCAACGTTGTTGTATTGAGAATTTCTACGACATATCATAGAAGGGCCTTTCAATATAATTTTTCTCTTGCAATCTTACGCAAAATATGGTATATCCATTATACGAAACATTGCTTTGAAAGAACGTTCCACCGTTTATTGACGTATAAAGAGAGGTGCCTGCCATGACCGCCGTGATCTACGCCCGCTATTCCAGTGACAACCAGCGCGAAGAATCCATTGAAGGCCAGATTCGGGAGTGTACTGCCTATGCGGAAAAGAACGACATCACCATCGTCAAGCACTATATTGACCGTGCTATCTCCGCCAAAACGGACAACCGCCCGGAATTCCAGCAGATGATTAAGGACAGCGACAAGAAGCTGTTTGACATTGTGCTGGTCTGGAAGCTGGACCGTTTTGCCCGGAACCGCTACGACAGTGCCCGGTATAAGACCCAACTCAAGAAGAACGGTGTCAAGCTTATGTCTGCCACCGAGATCATCTCCGAAGGACCGGAGGGCATCATTCTGGAATCGGTGCTGGAGGGCTATGCGGAGTACTACTCTGCCGACCTTGCTGAAAAGGTTGTCCGCGGACAGACGGAGAACATCCTGAAAGGACGCTGCAACGGTGGTCGTGGAACATTTGGCTATACGCTGGATTCTGAGCGGAAATTTCACATTGACCCGCTTGCCTCTCCTTTTGTGCTGGAATCGTTCAGGAAGTACCGGGATGGTCTTACAATGAAAGAGATTCGGGACTGGCTGAATGAAAATGGTATCAAAAATCCGGTGGGCGGTGCGTTTACTTATAACAGTGTCGAACACATGCTCAAGAATCGGCGGTACATCGGAGAATTGAAATTCCGGGACGTGGTCGTGCCAGATGCAATTCCGCCCATCGTGCCGCTGGAACTTTTCGACGATGTGCAGGAGAAGATGTTGAAAAACAAGAAAGCCCCTGCCCGGAGAAAGGCAGAGGATGATTACCTTCTGACCACCAAGCTGCACTGCGGTTACTGCGGGGCGCTGATGTTTGGTGAGAGCGGCACGAGCCGGACGGGCGAAGTTCACCGCTATTATAAATGCGCCACCGCCAAAAAGCACAAGGGCTGCAAGAAAAAGACCGTCCGCAAACAGTGGCTGGAAGATCTGGTGGTCAACCAGACCATGCAGCTTGTCCGGGATGATGCCGCCATGGAATCCATCATCGCCAAGGTTATGGAACTGCAAGACCGGGAGAACACCAATCTTCCCCTCTATGAGAAGCAGCTCCGGGATGCGGAATCGGGTATCCAGAATATGCTCAATGCGATTCAGGCCGGAATCCTCACCAGTTCCACCAAGGAACGATTGGAGCAGCTCGAAGAAACCAAGCGTGAGCTTGAAGCCCGCATTGCGGAAGAAAAGCTGGCAAAGCCCAAAATCAAAGAGGAATTTGTCCGCTTCTGGCTGATGCGCTTCCGCAAGCTGGATATGAGCCTGAAAGACCAGCGGCAGGCATTGGTGGATACGTTCATCAATTCGATTTATCTGTACGATGATAAGGTTTTGATAACCTTTAATTATAAAGAAGGCACACAGACCATCACATTTGAGGAAGCGGCAGAAGCCGCATCAAAGGGAAATGGTTCGGATTTGGATTGCTTTACTGCACCAAGAAAAACCAGTACACATTGTGTGCTGGTTTTTCTTTTTTGTTTGCGCGATGGAAGGGGCTCGAACAGGGCGGCGGCGCGTAGCGCCGCAAGCAATCAGCCCAGTGGGCTGTTGCTTAGCCCGCGGGTTCCAACGCGTAGGAATGTCTACCGTGGAAGCTGTAAATCGAAAGATTTCATGGCTTTTTTGTTTTGTAAGCCATGGCTGCACGGTTTCTGCACGGTTTTTGCACGGTCGGTGTTTTCCATGTCCGATGATGTAGGGCGCTGTATTGCATTGCAATCAGTGCCCTTTTTTGCATCAGGTGAGCAGTGCCAAGCGGAGCTTTGCCTTCATTTCCGGGTCGGCATCCTTGAGCAATTCCAAAAGAGCCGTCATGGAGATGGTGGGTTCGCCTGCGGCGGGTAGCTGAAAATAAGCAAAGCCCACAAGCTGGATATAAAATCCGGTCTGTGGGCTTTACCATATCAGGAGTAATATTTCTGTGTGTGGTTGCCGGGACGAGGGGCTTCTGGAACCCAACGGCAAGACCTATATGCTGTCCCTCAAGGTCTACGAAACGGTGAAAACCGATGTGGCCTATGTGCAGGATAAGACGGTCAGCCAGATTCAGGCAAAGGATCGGATTCTTGAATATCTGAAGCATAAGCCGTCGATTACGAATCAGAAAGCTCAAGAGCTGTGTGGGTTTAACAAGAATCAAACCTATTATATCCTGCACCAGTGTGCAAGGACGGCATCTTGCAGCCTGATGGCGTAGGCCGAGGAACGAAGTACAAAAGCGTGAAGTGAAAATTTACGCTGACTTTTACGCTGAAAGTTTGATTTGCGCTGAATTTACGCTGAGAAACGCGCGCCGCGCGATTAGCATTTTTGCCGCGCGTTTTCTATGGCTCAATCCTCCAGCCTGCCGTGGTCACACCCCAGCGACAGGTAGTGCGCCATCTCCCCTCTCAGCACCATCTGGGCATACTCCAAGGGCTTATTATACAGCAGCCAGTCCAGCTCTGCCCGCTGTGCCGGGATGTTGCCGTACTCGTCCTCCACAGCGATGCAGTCAATGGCAAGAGTGGTGCCATCCTCGAACCGGGCTTCTACCCGATTGGTGTCCATGTTGTAGCGGCAGGTATGCAATTTTGTCATAATAGTATCCTCCAAGACTTGATTTTTGGTGTGCGGTCACTCGAACCAATGCCGTCAAGTCGTTGTCGGATGAAGAAGTTTTTTGGTTTGTCTGGGAGTAAGTGTACGGGCGGCTTTGCTTATGCTATCAGTGGCACCCGCCCCCGCAGTGGGAGCCGCAGCTGTGGCCTTCGTCGTGGTCGTGGTGGGTGCAGTGGATGTCCGGGTCGAAGACCAGCTTCCCGGCCAGATAGTCGGCCACGGCGGCGTCTGCATCGCCGGAAAGGCCGCCGAACAGCTGGATGCCGGCCTGCATCAGAGCCACCTGCGCCCCGGTGCCGATGCCGCCGCAGAGCACGACGTCTGCGCCATGCTGTACGAGAAAGCCCGCCAGTGCGCCGTGGCCCTGACCATTCGTCGGGATGACCTCGGTGCGCAGGAGCTGGCCGTTTTCGGCCTCATAGAACTTGAACTGTGCGGAGCGGCCAAAGTGCTGGAACACCTGACCGTCTTCGAATGGGACTGCGATTTTCATGAGAACGTCTCCTTTACTGCTTGTTTTGTACAGCCTCCCGGATGCTCTTTGCCAGCTTTTTGGCGTCCAGAGGCTTGACGAGACGGCCATTCATACCGACCTGATGGCAGGACTGGGCGCACTCGTCGGAGGCCTGTGCCGTCATGGCGAGGATGGGAACGGTGGCGGCGTCGGGCCGGTCGAGGGCGCGGATGGCCCGGGACGCCTCGAGGCCGTCCATCACCGGCATCATCACATCCATGAGGATGGCCTGATACCCGCCCGGCGCACTGGCGGCAAAGCGCTCCACGGCTTCCCTGCCGTCCCATGCCTTATCCACCGTTGCGCCCTGACTGGTGAGTTGGAACTCGGCCACTTCCATGTTGATGTCGTTGTCCTCCACCAGCAGGATGTGCATCCCGTCCAGCCGCCCGTTGTCGGTGGGCTTGGGCTGGGGCTTTGCGGCGGCGTTCTTGTCCAGCAGGAAGGGCAGCTGGAAGGTGAAGGCAGTCCCCTCTCCCAGCTGGCTCTCGGCAGAGATGCTGCCGCCCATCTGGCTGACCAGATCCTTGACGATGGACATCCCGAGGCCGGTACCCCTGTACTGGGTGCGGGCGTCGGCGGACTCTTGGGTAAAGGGCTTGAACAGCTGGTTCTCCACGAAATCCCGGCTCATGCCGATGCCGGTGTCCGTGATGCGGAACTCGTACCACGCGGTGGTGCCGTCGCAGGATAGCTCTTTGGCATAGGTGTCGATGGACCCGCCGGGCTTATTGTACTTGATGGCGTTGCTGAACAGGTTCACCATGATCTGCCGCAGCTTGAGGGAGCTGCCCACGAGGGCGGTGTGCTGGATATTTTCCCGGTGGCGGTGGTGGGTCAGGCCGTCCTTTTCTATCTGTGCCTCCACCAGCGACGAGACGCCGTGCATCAGCACTTCGATGTCAAAGGGCTCCTGTTCCATCACCATCTGCCCGGCTTCCAGTTTGCTCATGTCCAGCACGTCGTTGACCAGTGCCAGAAGATGGTGGGCTGAGAGGTCTATTTTATCAAGGCAGCTGTCCACCTTCCGGGCATCGTCCCGGTTGGAGCGGAGGATGTCCAGCATACCGAGAATGCCGTTGATGGGGGTGCGGATGTCGTGGCTCATCCGGTTCATGAAGGCGGTCTTGGCCCTGCTGGCCGAGTCGGCTTCTTCAAAAGCTTCTTGCAGGCGCTGATTCTCGGCCTGCTCCTGTGCATGGAAGATGGAGGTATCCCGGAAAAGGATGATACCGTGGATGACCGGCATCTCCCGCCCGGAGGCTGCATCAAAGACGGTATCCTGCGCCATGAGGACGGTCTTCTGGAGCCAGACCGGCTCGCCGCAGGGGGTCTGCTCCCGGTACTCTACCGTCACGTACTTGAAGCCCGAGTGGAAGCGCTCCAGCAGTTTTGACGCCGTGTCCACGATGCGGTAGTTTTCCAGCGTCTCAGGAGTGACGAAGTGACGGCGCTGGGCGCAGTAGTCGTCGTAGGAGCAGGGCAGCGTCATCTGCAGATCGAACTGCCGCAGCGCGGTAGTCCGGTAGAAGATCTGCTCGAGCTGGCCGTGGGTCAGGTCCACAGTGAACAGGGCGTCGTTTGCGTCGATGAGGGCCTCCACATAGTTGTCGTTTTCCAGCAGGGAGTGCTTCATCTGCTCGTAATACTGGGTCAGGGGCTGGCGCTCGTCGAAGGCGGTGCTCTTGTCCCGGAAATACTCGAAGCCCACGAGGAAGTGGTGCAGCCGCCCATGGAGGTCGGCGTCGCAGAACAGGAGGGTCAGCCGCCCGCGCTGGGCCACGCCGTCGGTCTCAAAATCCAGCTCAAGCTCCTGCTTGGGGTGCTCAGCACTGAGGGTAGCAGACAGCGTGCTCAGCTGCAAAGCTTCCCGCATCGTTTTGCGGGTGGCGGAGACGGCGTACTCGTCCACGATCTGCTCCACTGCACCCGAATAGCTGCCGTCGTCAGCAAGGAAGAAGCCCGACGAGGTGCGCGGGGCGCGATACTGGTCCAGCAGGGCGTCGCAGTAGAGGCAGTCCGAGAACTGATACCCATGGGCATTGACCCCCTGCAGAAGCTGCTGGTCCTGCAGCTTTTGGGCCTCGGCCTCCTCGCGCTTTGCGCGGTTTTTGTCCACATACATATTCTTGTCGGCGTGGCGGAACAGCTCCCGCAGAGTGCTGCCCTCGAAGTCGCTGGCGATGGCGCAGCCTGCCGCATAGCTCAGGGGCATCTCGGGGTGCTGGCGGGAATACTCTGCCGTCTGCGCCCGGATGCTGCGCAGCACATCCTGTGCGCCGTCCCAGTCCACGCCGTAGAGGATAGCGATGAACTCGTCGCCACCGTTGCGGCCCACGAAGTGCTGAGATGGCACGGCCAGACGCAGCTGTTCGGCAAAGGCGCGGATGTACTCGTCGCCCTTGTCGTGGCCGAGGTTATTGTTGATGGTGCGCAGGTTGTTGAGGTCAAAGACGCAGAGCGCCGTGTTCCCGTCCGGCGGGTCGGGTGCGTCCAGGAGCTCTTCGCACTTGTTCTTGTTGGGCAGGCCGGTGGCCTCATCGAGGTAGACTTTGCGCTGCAGAATGTGGTTCATGGCCGCGTACCGCAGGGCCTTGAAGATCTGATAACCGAACAAAAGCAGCAGCCCCACGATGTCCGCGAGGACGACTTTTTCCAGAAAGTCGAGGGCCGTGGCCCGCTTCTGGGAGTAGACCTCGGCCAGGTTGGTGGCCTCGTCGCAGGTCTGGAAGAAATGCTCGCTCTTGGCGATGATGGCCGTCTCGGTGTAGCCGCGCTGACGGACAAGGATGAGCTCGTTTCTCAGGTCGTCGAATTCGCTGGAAAGAGCGGTCATCTTGGTCTGAAAATCCGCGTCGTCCAGCCGCGCCAGGTCCAGCTCGCTGCTGCCGAAGCGGAGGCCTTCGATGTAGGAGGCCACATCGCCGAGGAGATCATCTTCCGGCGTGCCGGAAATTTCGAGCTTGACGATGCGCTGGGTCTTGCCGCGCACGAGGCCAGCGTAGTTGACGACGCGGGCCGTACCCTGTATCTTGCCCACCAGCACGAGGACACCGAAAAACAGGCTGATAAGGATGGTTGTGAGAAGGACGGTGAAAAGCTGGATGATATGCCCGAATCGGGAAGGAGCATTCTTCATGATGCAAACTCCATTCATAGCGCAGGAAATCGGTCATTTCCCCACTATTATAATGTATTTCAGAGAGCGCTTCAAGTTTGGAAACGGCTGAGAGATCAAGCCGAGTTATGACGGGGTTTATTGATATTCGTCAGATGATATGTTGAAATTTCACAAGTGGTGCGGGTCTGCCGCGGCTCATAGTTCTCCGCATTCGAGTTTTCTGCGCACCTCGTGGAGCGAAGCACACTCGCAGGTATAGATCCTGCGCATCTCGTCGGTGGCGGGCGAGAGGTCGGGGACCATCACGGTGACAAAGCCCCCTGCCGCGCCGGCCCGGACGCCGTTGTAGCTGTCCTCGAGCACCATCGTCTTTGCAGGCTCGGTGCCGAGTTTCTGCGCCGCCAGCAGGAAGATGTCCGGCGCGGGCTTGGAGCGGGTCAGGTGCTCGCCCGAGATGACGGCCTTGAAGTAATGGCCGAGGCCCCAGTGTTCCAGATGTCCCTCGATGACGGTCATGGGGCTGGAAGACGCCACCGCCATGGGGATGTGATGTTCGTCCAGCCAGGCCAGAAGCTCGTCGAGGCCGGGCATTTTGGGGACGGGCTTGTTGAAGGCTTCATAGGCCAGCCGGTACAGCTCCTCCACGATGCCCATGGCGGGGCAGTCCTCGCCGTAGAAGCGCCGCAGCACATCGCAGCTGCCGGCCTTGGTGGTGCCGCGGGCAGCCTGCGAGAGGCCATCCTTGCAGGGCAGGCCGAATTTTGCCAGTGCCGGCTCCCAGCAGATGTTCCAGATGCGCTCGGTGTCGAACATCAGCCCGTCCATATCAAAAATAACACCCTGTATCATAACGCAAGCTCCTTTTGGCGAAAAATCTACATACATACTCTATTGTACCATGTTTTTCCGCTTTTGAACACCGATAAGGTCATAATTTGTGGCAACTTGACTGCCCCAAAGATGAAACATTTTTCGGTTGCTTGCAAATCCGTTTCACGGCATTATAATAGAAAACAACATTCGGCATATTTGGCGCAGGGCGTGCAGCCCGCGCGGCGCTGTGTGAGATCAGAAAAGAGGGAAATTTATCATGTTGGACATCAAGATCACTCGTACTACCTGCCCGAAGGAAAAGCCGCAGGACGAGTCTAAACTGGGTTTTGGCAAGAAGTTCACCGACCATATGTTCGTTATGGACTACACCGAGGGCGAGGGCTGGCATGACGCCCGCATCGTCCCCTACGCACCCTTCCCGCTGGACCCCGCTACGGTCGTGTTCCACTATGCACAGGAGATCTTCGAGGGCATGAAGGCTTACCGCACTGCGGATGACACCATCCAGCTGTTCCGCCCCGAGTGCAACGCAAAGCGTATGCAGGACTCTGCTGACCGTCTGTGCATCCCCAAGATTCCTGTTGAGGATTACATCCAGGCCGTCGAGGCTCTGGTGGATGTGGACCGTGACTGGGTGCCTCACTCTGACGGCGCTTCCCTGTATATCCGTCCCTTCGTGTTCGCAAACGATGTGGGTCTGGGCGTCCACGCTTCCAAGCACTACATCTTCTGCATCATCTGCGCTCCGTCGGGCGCTTACTACGCCGAGGGCATCAATCCCGTGCGCATCTACGTCGAAGACGAGTACATCCGTGCCGCTCCCGGTCTGACCGGCTTCACCAAGTGCGGCGGCAACTACGCTGCTTCCATCAAGGCCGGCGAGCTGGCTGAGGAGCAGGGCTACGCTCAGGTGCTGTGGCTGGATGGCGTCGAGAAGAAGTACGTCGAGGAAGTCGGCAGCATGAACATCATGTTCAAGATCGATGGCAAGGTCTACACCGCCGCCACCGTCGGCACCGTCCTGCCCGGCGTCACCCGCCGCAGCTGCATCGAGCTGCTGAAGGACTGGGGCTATGAGGTCGTCGAGGGCAAGCTGGCCATCGCCGACATCATGCAGGCTGCCCGCGACGGCAAGCTGGAAGAGGTCTTCGGCACCGGCACCGCTGCTGTCGTCTCCCCCGTCAAGGAGCTGGTCTGGAAGGGCGAGCACGCTTACATCGGCGACGGCAGCATCGGCCCTGTCACCCAGAAGCTCTATGACACCATGACCGGTATGCAGTGGGGCAAGATCCCCGATACCAAGGGCTGGATCGTCCCTGTGGAGAAGAAGTACTAAGAGCTGAAAGGCTTATAAACGCCGCCCGGCTGTACGCCCGGCGGCGTTTGCTGTATCCGGTGCGGATTGAAATTCTCTGCTGCGGGTGATACACTTAAAGTACACCTGAAAAACGAGAGGGAATGAAAAGATGATAAAGAAGTGGAGCATCCGCTACCCCGCTGTGGGCGGCGAAGAAGAGCGCCGGGCCTATGTTTATCTGCCCACCATGTACGAGGCTGACCCTGACCGGCGGTATCCGGTGCTGTATATGTTCGACGGGCAGAACGTGTTTTTCGACGAGGACGCCACCTACGGCAAGAGCTGGGGCGTGGCGGATTATCTGGACTACACCGATACGCCCCTCATCGTGGCGGCGGTGGAGTGCAACGCCGGTGCTAATAATGAGCGTCTGGTGGAGTATTCGCCCTACCGCTTCGACGATAAGCAGTACGGCCACTTCGACGGCAAAGGCAAGGACACCCTGAACTGGTTCGTCCACGAGTTCAAACCCTACATCGATGCCAACTACCGCACAGCTCCCGACCGGGCGCACACCTTCATCGGCGGCAGCTCCATGGGCGGCCTCATGAGCCTGTACGCTCTTTTACAGTACAGCGATGTGTTTGGCCGTGCGGCGGCGCTCTCGCCCTCGCTGTGGGTGGCTCCGGAGGCGCTGACGGCGCTGGTGGGCCGCTGCAAGCTGGCCCCGGGTACCGTGCTCTACATGGATTACGGCTCCAGAGAGATGGGCAACCACGACGGGATGCGGAAAGGCTTCGGAGAGATGTGCAGCAAGATCTTTGCCCGGGGCATCAACCTGACGGCCCGCGTCGTGCCGGGCGGAGACCACAGCGAAGCCAGCTGGGAAAAGCAGCTGCCTTTCGTGTTCCACACCCTGATGTACGAGCTTGATTGAACCAAACTGAGGAGGAAAGCATATGGAGATGCAGTATTTTAAGGAATACAGCCCGGCGCTGGGCCGGGAGATGGAGTGCAAAGTCTACGGGCACGGGGGACGGCCCATGCTGTACATCCCCTGTCAGGACGGCCGCTTCTTCGACTTCGAGGACTTCCACATGGCCGACACCCTTGCACCCTGGATCGAGTCGGGCCAGCTCATGGTCATGTCCATCGACACGCTGGACAAGGAGACCTGGTCGGACACCAATGGCGACCCTTACTGGCGCATCCGCCGGTATGAGCAGTGGCTGCATTATATCGTGGACGAAGCTGTCCCCAAGCTGCGCTATCTGTCCAAGGAGCGCAATGGCTGGGATGACCTGCCCGGCGTCATCGCCTTCGGCTGCAGCCTCGGCGCGACCCATGCGGTCAACCTTTACCTCCGCAGGCCCGACATCTTCTGCGGCTGTCTGGCCCTCAGCGGCATCTATACCGCCCACTATGGCTTTGGTGACTACATGGATGAGCTGGTGTATATGAACTCTCCCGTGGACTATATGCGCAACTTCCCGGAGGATCACCCCTATATGGAGCTGTACCGGAACCAGAAGGCTGTCATCTGCTGCGGTCAGGGCGCATGGGAGCAGCCCGACACCACCTGGATGCTCAAGCGCATCTTTGAGGCAAAGAACATCCCTGTCTGGGTGGATCTGTGGGGCCACGACGTCAAGCACGACTGGGATTGGTGGTATAAGCAGGCGGTTTATTACATGCCGTATATTTTGGGGTGAAAGAAAACCTCGCCGTCACGCCTACGGCGTGCCACCTCCCCTAATGAGGGGAGGCTTTGGCATAACGGAAAGCTTCATCTCTTCACCAGTGGCTCCCCCTCTGGGGAAGCTGTCACCGAAGGTGACTGAGAGGGTCATAGAGGATATTCAAGGAAAGAAGACGCGAAATTATGCAGAATTTTATTTTTATCTCCCCGAACTTCCCGACGAACTACTGGCAGTTCTGCCGTGAGCTGAAGAACAACGGTATGAACGTGCTGGGCATCGGCGACCAGCCCTACGATGAGCTGAAGCCGGAGCTGAAGGACAGCCTGAACGAGTACTACAAGGTCGGCAGCCTCGAGAATTACGACGAAGTCTACCGCGCTGTGGCCTTCTTCATCTTTAAGTATGGCCGCATCGACTGGCTGGAGTCCAACAACGAATACTGGCTGGAGCGGGACGCTGCCCTGCGCACCGACTTCCACATCACCTCCGGCTTCCAGACCGAGGATATGCCCCGCATCAAGTACAAGAGCAAGATGAAGGAGTACTACCAGAAGGCCGGCATCGCCACCGCCCGCTACCACATGGTGGACGATCTCAACGGCTGCAAGGCGTTCATCAAGCAGGTGGGATACCCTGTGGTGGTCAAGCCCGACAACGGCGTGGGCGCTTCCGATACCTACAAGCTGTCCAATGACGAAGAGCTGAAGACCTTCCTCGCCTACAAGGCCGAGAATCACCCGGACGTCTCCTACATCATGGAGGAGTTCGTCCACGCCGAGGTCAACAGCTACGACGCCATCATCGACGCCTCCGGCAACCCCATCTTTGAGGCCGGAAATGTCAGCCCCATGTCCATCATGGACATCGTGAACGACAACGACAACTCCATCTATTACATCATCAAGGACCTGCCCGAGGACACCCGCGCCGCAGGCCGTGCCGTCGTCAAGAGTTTCGGCGTCAAGAGCCGCTTCGTCCACTTCGAGTTCTTCCGGATGACCGAGAACCAGGCCAGCATGGGCGAAAAGGGCCAGATCGTGGCCCTCGAAGTCAATATGCGCCCCTGCGGCGGCTTCACTCCCGATATGATAAACTTCGCCCGCTCCACCAACGTCTATAAGATCTGGGCCGACATGATCGCTTTCGGCGGCACCGATATGCCCGTGGGCGAGCACTACTACTGCCCCTTCGTCGGCCGCCGCGACGGCAAGAACTTCGTGTACAGTCATGAGCAGATCATGCAGAAGTACCAGAAGAACATCAAGATGGTGGACCGCATCCCCGACGCCCTCTCCGGCGCGATGGGCAACCAGATGTACGTCGCCACCTTCTCCACCCGCGAGGAGATGGAGCAGTTCTACTCCGATGTTCTGGCCGTCACCGACGGCGATGCTGCCGCCGCACAGGCCGCGCTTTCCCAGGTGCTGGCTCTGGGCGAGCCCACCAAGGCCCTGACCCCGAAGCCCAACCTCAGCCCGGCGGTCAAGCCCACCACTGCTGTGACAAAGACCCCCACCCGCGCCGTCACCAAGACCAGCCGCAAGGGCCGGAAGTGATTTCCACAAAAACTTTACAAACCGCAGCCGCAGAGAGAAATGAACGACTCTGCGGCTGTTTTTTGACATGAGGGCAAATGTGATGATTGACAGTGCCCCGGAAAAAGTTGTAAGATAATGCAAATGCAAAAGAGGAAAAACGCCTTTGCAAAATGAGCTGAAAGACAGGAGAATTTTCTATGAAGCTGTATCAGAAACTTACTTCTCTGCTGGTGGCTGCAGTGATGGCCGCCGTGCTGATGCCGGTGTGCATGGCGGCTCCCGGCGACTCCGTGGAGACCCGTATCAACAACGCGCTCGCACAGCGCACCGGCGCAGAGCTGTATCAGGAGATCGTCACCACTGCCCCCGATGGCACCGCCCAGACCATGATCGCAGCCCGCAGCAACGGCAACGCTTACATTAAGATGGACATGGGAGACGCCGGCAGTCTGGTCTATATCCTGAAAGACGGTCAGGGCTATCTGGTGGACGATGCATCCAAGATGGCCGTCAAGGGCGAAGTACCCACTGTGAGCATAAGCGAGGCAGTCTCCGCTGACAAAGGCGAAGCACAGGAGATCCCCTGCACCGTGACCACCGTGAATGTGAACGGTCAGGACTGCGAGGCCCTGTCCTACACTGTCACCGATGCCAACGGCCAGACGGCCACCGTTTCCTACTGCCTGGTCGGTGATGACCTCAAGTATGTCGTTACCGATGCTGCCGAGGGCCGCACCATCGTGGAGTACCGCGTCACGAGCACCACTGTGGACCAGAATCTCTTCAACATCCCTGCGGATTATCAGATCCTGACGCAGGCAGAGTTTGAAGCGGCACAGGCCAACCACTGAGAAAACTTTCTGTAGAATACGGGAGCTGCTGCGTCATGCGGCGGCTCCTTTTTGTTGTCCGCCGACCGGGAATGTGCTATACTGTGTGCAACAGAATGCATGAGAGAATGAGGAGAACCCCTATGAAAATACCCGCAAACGGCTTTACCCACGCAGGCAAGTTCCACGCCGACGACGTGTTCGCCACTGCCCTGCTCCAGATCCTCCGCCCGGATATTAAAATAACCCGCGGCTTCGTGGTGCCGGATGACTTCGACGGCATCGTGTACGACATTGGCTTTGGCATGTTCGACCACCATCAGGAGCCCCGCGAGACTCGCCCCAACGGCATCCCTTACGCGGCCTTCGGCCTGCTGTGGCGGGTACTCGGCCCCGGCCTTGTAGGCGAGCGTCAGGCCCGGCTCATTGATGAGAACTTCATCCAGCCCCTCGATCTGAACGACAACACCGGCGAGCAGAACAGCCTTTGCGACGCCATCGGCTTCTTCAACCCCGTGTGGGACTCGAAAGAGGACCAGGACGCCTGCTTCTTCAAGGCGGTGGCTGTGGCAAAGCAGATCCTGGAGAACCAGATCGAGAGCGCCAACGCCGTCAACCGCGCCGACGAGAAGGTCCAGCAGGCATACAAAAACTCCCGCGACGGCATCGTGGTGCTGCCCTGCTATCTGCCCTGGAAGAACGGGCTGTACAAGACCGACGCCCTTTTCGTCATCTACCCCAGCCAGCGGGGCGGCTGGAGCGCCCAGTGCGTCACCGACCACAAGACCAAAAAGCCCAAGCTCCCCTTCCCCCAGAGCTGGGCCGGCCAGCCGCAGGAGGTCATCGAGCAGAAGAGCGGCATCGATGGCATCAGCTTCTGCCACGCCAGCCGCTTCCTTATCACGGCCAAGGACAAGGAGACGGCCCTTGCCGCCTGCCGTCAGGTGCTGAAGAACAATGGCCGCATCTGAGAAGCCGGAAAAGACAGCTTATGTCTACATGGTGCGCTGCGCGGGCGGCCAGCTCTATACCGGCTGGACGAACGACCCGGAAGCCCGCCTCAAGGCCCACCAGAGCGGCAAAGGCGCAAAGTATACCCGCACCCATACGGCACTGGGCTTTGCCTACCTGGAAGCGTGTGCGGACAAGTCTGCCGCCCTCCGGCGGGAGATCGCCCTCAAAAAGCTGACAAAGGCCCAGAAAGAGGCCCTCTGCGCCGGGTGGACGGCTGAAAAAGAATAAATAAAAATACGAACGCCGCACCGTGCCGGAACTGGGCCGTCGACCCCGTGCCGACGGCGGACAGAATGTATAAACCGGACTGTATACAGCCATGCATATACAAACTAAATATGCATAAAATTTGTATATATTTAGAGAATAATGCATAAATATACAAAATAACAGAAAAGGACCGCCAAATCTGCACAAGGTTTGGCGGTTTTCTGCATTGACGGAAAAACCGCTTGGCGTATAATAAAAGCGTACTCAGAAAGACAAGACGTCGAGCGCCCCGGGAGGGATGCCCGGGCGGAAAACAAAAGTGTAAAAAGCGTAACAAACAAAGGAGCGATCATCATGAAAAAGGAAGATATTAAGAAAGTTGTTCTGGCTTACTCTGGCGGTCTGGATACCTCCATCATCATTCCCTGGCTGAAAGAGAACTACAACAACTGCGAAGTCATTGCTGTCTCCGGCGACGTGGGTCAGGGTACTGAGCTGGACGGTCTGGAAGAGAAGGCCAAGGCTACCGGCGCTTCCAAGCTGTACGTCCTCGACCTGAAGAAGGACTTCGTCGAGAACTACATCTTCCCCACCCTGAAGTTCGGCGCAAAGTACGAGGACTACCTGCTGGGCACCAGCTTCGCACGTCCCTGCATCGCAAAGGCTCTGGCCGACATCGCCATCAAGGAAGGCGCAGACGCCATCTGCCATGGCTGCACCGGCAAGGGCAACGACCAGGTGCGTTTCGAGCTGACGCTGAAGGCTCTCTGCCCCGATATGGCCATCATCGCTCCCTGGCGTGAGTGGGACATCGAGAGCCGTGACGAGGAGATCGACTACGCCGAGGCACACAACATCCCCCTGAAGATCAACCGTGAGACCAACTACTCCAAGGATAAGAACCTGTGGCACCTGAGCCACGAGGGTCTCGACCTCGAGAACCCCGCCAACGAGCCGCAGTACAATAAGCCCGGCTTCCTCGAGCTGGGCGTTTCCCCCGAGCAGGCACCCGACACCCCGACCTACATCACCCTCCACTTCGAGAAGGGCATCCCCACTGCCGTTGACGGCAAGGAGATGGGCGCTGTCGAGCTGGTCGAGTACCTGAACAAGGTGGGCGGCGAGAACGGTATCGGCCTGCTGGACATCGTCGAGAACCGTCTGGTGGGCATGAAGAGCCGCGGCGTGTACGAGACTCCCGGCGGTGCTATCCTGTACAAGGCCATCAATGTTCTGGAGACCATCACTCTGGACAAGGAGAGCGCACACTTCAAGGCTCAGCTGGCTCAGAAGTACGCCGACATCGTTTACAACGGCCAGTGGTTCACCCCGCTGCGCGAGGCTCTGGATGCCTTCGCTGACAGCCTCGAGAAGACCGTCACCGGCGACGTCAAGCTGAAGCTCTACAAGGGCAACATGATCAACGCCGGCGTCACCTCTCCGTATACCCTGTACGACGAGCAGACTGCCTCCTTCGGCGTGGATAAGGACTATGACCAGTCCGATGCTACCGGCTTCATCAACCTCTTCGGCCTGTCCATCAAGGAGCGCGCAAAGCTGTCCAAGAACTGGCCCGAGGTCAAGGAATAACCTGCTTACCATCCCCTTTGGCGTGTTTTTTACACTTTCACGCTGAAGGCTCAAATTACCGGCATCATTGCTGGCGGCACCGCCGCGGGAGCTTTTTCCCCTGCGGCGGCTTTGCCGTTTCTATAGAGGAGTTTCTTTTATGGCAGAACAACTTTGGAAGGGCCGTTTCTCCAAGGCGGTCGATTCCCGCGTCAACGACTTCAACTCTTCCATCCGCTTCGACCAGCGGATGATCGCGCAGGATATGCGCGGCAGTGGCGTCCACGCCGCCATGCTGGCAAAGCAGGGCATCATCTCCGAGAAGGACTGCGAAGATATTCTGAGCGGTCTGGCCTCCATCGCGGATGACCTGGCCTCCGGCGCTCTCACCATCGACCCCAACGCCGAGGACGTCCATACCTTCGTGGAGCAGACCCTCACCGCCCGCATCGGCGACGCCGGCAAGCGCCTGCACACCGGCCGCAGCCGGAACGACCAGGTGGCGCTGGACATCCGCCTGACTCTGCGGGACTACAGCCACACCCTGCAGGCTTACATCGTGGAGCTGGTCAAGGTCATCTGCAGGAAGGCCGCCGAGAACACCACCGCCGTCATGCCCGGCTACACCCACCTGCAGCGCGCCCAGCCCATCACCTTCGGCCACGCCCTGATGGCCTATGCATGGATGCTGCTGCGCGATCTGCAGCGCTTCGAGGACGCCACCGCCCGGATGGACGCCCAGTGTCCGCTGGGCTCCGGCGCTCTGGCCGGTACGACCTACCCGCTGGACCGTCAGTTCACCGCCGAGAAGCTGGGCTTTGCGGCGCCCTGCCCCAACAGCCTTGACGGCGTGTCTGACCGTGACTTCTGCATCGAGCTGGCAAACGCCATCTCCATCTGCATGATGCACCTGTCCCGCCTGTCTGAAGAGATCATCCTCTGGTGCAGCTGGGAGTTCAAGTTCATCGAGCTGGATGACGCCTTCACTACCGGCTCGTCCATCATGCCCCAGAAGAAGAACCCCGACGTCACTGAGCTCATCCGCGGCAAGACGGGCCGTGTCTACGGCGATCTGAACACCCTGCTGGTCATGATGAAGGGCATCCCTCTTGCCTACAACAAGGATATGCAGGAGGATAAAGAGGCCATCTTCGACGCCGTCGATACGCTGGAGCTGTGCCTGAAAACGGTCACTCCCATGTTGGACACCATGAAGACCCTGCCCGCCAATATGCGCCGGGCCGCTGCCAAGGGCTTCATCAACGCCACCGACTGTGCCGACTATCTGACCAAAAAGGGGATGCCCTTCCGCGACGCCTACAAGCTCACCGGCTGCATGGTCTCCGACTGCATCAGCAAGGATAAGACCCTCGAAGAGCTGACCCTCGATGAGTTCAAGGGCTACAGCGCTCTGTTCGAAAACGACATCTACGACGCCATCGACCTCATCAAGTGCTGCGAGGGCCGCACCAGCTACGGCGGTCCCAGCGAGGCCAGCGTCAAAAAGCAGATCGAGCTGGCAAGCGCCCAGCTCGGCGCATGGGAGGCGGCAAACGCATGAGCGTAAAAGTCTTTATCGACGGTTCTTCCGGCACCACCGGTCTGCGCATTGCCGACCGTCTGGCCGCCCGGCCTGACATCGAGCTGTTGAGCATCTCGGCTGAGGGCCGCAAGGATGTGAACGAGCGGGCGAAGGTCATCAACTCCGCCGACCTCGCCTTCCTCTGCCTGCCCGATGCGGCCTCCAAAGAGGTCATGCCTCTGCTTCGCCCGGACGTCAAGGTGCTGGACACCTCCACGGCCTTCCGCACCGACGCGGCCTGGGACTACGGCTTCCCGGAGCTGAAGGGCCAGAAAGAGAAAATCAAAAATTCGTATCGTGTGGCGGTCCCCGGCTGCTATGCCAGCGGCTTTATCAGCATCGCGCGGCCTCTGGTGGAGCTGGGGCTGGCTCCGGCAGACTATCCGTTCAGCTGCACCGGCATTTCGGGCTACTCCGGCGGCGGCAAGAAGATGATCGCCGAGTACAAGAGCGCCGACCGTCCGGCTCACAGCAAGCTGGATGCGCCCAAGAGCTACGGCCTGGGCCTCGCTCATAAGCATCTGCCCGAGATGCAGAAGATAAGCGGCCTCGCCCACACCCCTGCCTTTGTGCCGGTGGTGTGCGATTATTACAGCGGGATGCAGGTCCTCGTTCCGCTGGACCTCAAGCTGGCTGGCACCAGTGCCGAGGCGGTGGCCGCAGGCATTGCGGACTATTACAAGGAGGGCGCGACCGTTTCCGTCCACGCCCTCAACGAGCCGCTTCCCGAGAATGGTCTGTACTCCAACGCCCTGTCCGGCAGCGACAGGATGGAGCTGTACATGACCGTCAACGCAGCGGGCGACCAGATGATGCTGGTGTCCCTGTTCGACAATCTGGGCAAAGGCTCTTCCGGTGCAGCCATCCAGTGCATGAATCTGATGCTGGGGATGGACGAGACGGAAGGATTAGAGTAACCTCTCTGTCGAGCGAAGCGAGACTGAGAGGTTTGAAATTAGGGGGATTTTCAGATGCAGTATAAAGAAGTTGCGGGCGGCATCTGCGCGCCCAAGGGTTTTGCAGCAGCCGGTGTCCATTGCGGCATCCGGGCAAATCACAGTGAAAAGTACGATCTGGCGCTCATCAAGGCCGACGTCCGCTGCGCCGCCGCCGGTGTTTACACCACCAACAAGGTCTGCGGCGCACCCATCAAGGTAGACCGTGCCCACCTGACGGACGGCTATGCACAGGCCATCGTGGTCAACAGCGGCAACGCCAACACCTGCGCCGCCAACGGCGTGGCACTGGCGGAGGAATGCTGTGAGCTGGTGGGCAAGGCGCTGAACATCGACGCAAAGGATGTCCTGCCCTCTTCTACCGGCGTTATCGGCCAGCCGATGGTCATCGACCCGTTTGCCCGGGGCATCCCTGCTGCCGCCGCCAAGCTGGCGGCTGACGCACAGGGCAGCGCCGACGCGGCGACGGCCATCATGACCACCGATACGCACAAGAAGGAATATGCCATCCAGTTTGAGCTGGGCGGCAAGATCTGCACGGTGGGCGCCATCGGCAAGGGCAGCGGTATGATCGCCCCCAACATGGCCACCATGCTGGCATTCTACACCACCGACGCCGCCGTCTCCCCCGCCCTGCTGGAAAAGGCCCTCAAGACCGTCGTCCCCGGGACCTACAACCAGATGAGCGTCGATTTGGACACTTCCACCAACGATACCCTGATCATCATGGCCTCCGGCCTTGCGGGCAACCCGGAGATCACCGAGGAAAACGCCGACTACGACGCCTTTGTGGCCGCACTGACCGCCATCGCCGAGCATATGTGTGCTGAGCACGCCGGTGACGGCGAGGGCGCGACCCACCTCATCACCTGCGAAGTCACCCACGCCCCCGACCTCAAGACGGCCCGCGCCGTCAGCCGCAGCGTGGTCTGCTCCAACCTCTTCAAGGCCGCTGTCTTTGGCCGCGACGCCAACTGGGGCCGCATCCTCTGCGCCATCGGCTACACTCCCGGTGACTTCTCGATCGATAAGGTCTGCGTCTGGCTGTCCAGCAAGGCCGGTGAGGTCTACGTCTGCGAGAACGCCGCCTACCACCCCTACAGCGAGGACGAGGCCGCAAAGGTCCTGGCCGAGCACGATATTCTGGTCAAGGTGGATATGGGGACCGGTGACGCCAGCGCCAAGGCATGGGGCTGCGATTTGACCTATGACTATGTGAAGATCAACGGCGACTACCGCACCTGAGAAGGAGAACAGCAATGAAAAACGAAGAAATGGCCCTCCTTTTCTCGGAGGCGACCCCTTATATCCAGAAGTACCACGGCAAGACCATGGTCATCAAATACGGCGGCAACGCCATGATCAACGAGACGCTGAAAAACGCGGTCATGAACGACCTTGTCACCCTGACCCTGCTGGGCGTGCGGGTGGTTCTGGTACACGGCGGCGGCCCTGCCATCAATGAGATGCTCAAAAAAGTGGGCGTCGAGAGCCACTTTGCGGGCGGCCTGCGCGTCACCGACGACGCCACCATGGAGATCGTCCAGCAGGTGCTGGCCGGTAAGGTGAACAAAGACCTCGTGGCAAAGCTGCGGGGCCGCGGCGTCGGCCTCTGCGGCATGGACGGCCAGATGCTCCGCTGCACCGAGCTTGACCCTCAGCTGGGCCATGTGGGAGAGATCGTCCACGTGGACCCGACGCTGATCTCCAGCCTGCTGGACAGCGGCTATATCCCCGTTATTGCAACGGTGGGCATGGACGACCTGGGCCAGGCTTATAACGTCAACGCTGACACCGCCGCCGCACAGATCGCTATCGCGCTCAAGGCCGAAAAACTCGTCTCCATGACTGATATTGCGGGCCTGCTGCGGGATAAGGAAGATGAATCCACCCTTATCCCCGAGGTGGAGGTCTCCGAGATCGAGGGCTACAAGTCCGCCGGCATTATCGCGGGCGGCATGATCCCCAAGATCGGCGGTATGGCCGACGCTATCTATCAGGGCGTCCACGAGGCTGTCATCATTGATGGCCGCGTGCCGCACTCCATCCTGCTGGAGCTGTTCTCCGACCGTGGCTCCGGTACCCGCTTCTATCGCCGCAGCCATCACGAATAAGGGTTGCGCGATGCGCCGGAGTACCCTATAATAGTTGATAAGAAAACTTTCCGATATGCCAAGGCCTCCCCTCGGTAGGCAACAGCGATGATCGCCGCCAGCCGTGACGGAGAGGTTTAGCCTCGCTGCGATTCACGGCTAGGCTCTCCTTCGTACAACCTCTCAGGCGCTTCGCGCCAGCTCCCCTTGTAGGGGAGCCTTTGGCAAAGAGGGAAAGTATGTGGCTCCACCGTCAGGAGGTAGATATTATGGATTCCGAAAAAGTCATCAAGCGGGACAACGAGTATGTCCTGCATACCTACGCACGCAACCCCATCGTCCTCGAGAAGGGCCACGGCCTCTACGCCGAAGGCCCTGAGGGACAGAAGTATCTCGACTTCACCAGCGGCATCGGCGTCAACAGCCTGGGCTACTGCGATATGACCTGGGCCGAGGCCGTCTCCGAGCAGGCACACAAGCTGCAGCACACCTCTAACCTCTACTATACCGCCCCCTGCGGCAAGCTGGCCAAAAAGCTCTGCAAGCGCACCGGCATGAGCAAGGTGTTCTTCGGCAACTCGGGCGCAGAGGCCAATGAGGGTGCCATCAAGGCCGCCCGCAAGTACAGCTTCGACAAATACGGTGCTGACCGCTACAATGTCATCACGCTGGTCAACAGCTTCCATGGCCGTACCATTGCTACCCTGACCGCCACCGGACAGGGCGTGTTCCACAACTACTTCGGCCCCTTCAACGAGGGCTTCCAGTACGTCAAGGCCGGCGACATCGACGCCCTGACCGAGATGGTGGACCGCCACACCTGCGCTGTCATGCTGGAACTGGTACAGGGCGAGGGCGGTGTTGTGGCGCTGGAACCCGAGTATGTGCAGGCTGTCCGCGCCCTCTGCGACGAAAAAGACCTCGTCCTCATCGTGGACGAGGTGCAAACCGGCGTGGGCCGCACCGGCACCTTCCTGTGCTGTGAGCACTACAACCTCCAGCCCGACGTCGTCACGCTGGCCAAGGGTCTGGGCGGTGGTCTGCCGATTGGCGCTGTCCTGATGAATGAGAAAGTCGCTGCCGGTATGGGACCCGGCAGCCATGGCTCCACGTTCGGCGGAAACCCGGTGGTCTGCGCCGGTGCGAATGTCGTCGTGGACCGGATGGACGCCAGCTTCCTCGCCAACGTCAACGAGCGGGCTGTCCAGCTGCGCGCCGGTCTGGAAAAGCTGCCCCGCGTCAGGAGCCTCTCGGGCATCGGCCTGATGGTCGGCATCGAGTTCCTCGAGGGCATCAAAGCCGCTGACGTGCTGGCCGCCTGCCGCGAAAAGGGCCTGCTGGTGCTTACCGCAAAGACCCGCCTCCGCCTGCTGCCGCCGCTGACTCTGACCGCCCACAATGTGGAGATGGCGCTGGATATTCTGGGCAGCGTCCTCGCGGAGATGGACCCCAGCAAAACGGAGGAGCAGGCATGAAGCATCTGCTGAAAATGGGCGACCTCACCCCTGACGAGGTGGCCCACATCCTTGATGTGGCCGATGAGCTGAAAGCTCAGCAGAAGGCCGGAGGCACCGAACCTCTGCTCAAGGGCAAGAGCGTCGCGCTGATGTTCTCGAAAAACTCCACCCGTACCCGCACCAGCTTCGAGGTGGGAGTCTACCAGCTGGGTGGCCTCGGCAACTACATGAATGCCGCCACCGAGCTGCAGTCCGGCCGCGGCGAGCCGCTCAAGGATACCGCCCGGGTGCTGGGCCGCTATTATGACTGCGTTGTCTGGCGCACCTACCGCCAGAGCGATTTGGAAGAGTTCGCTGAGTTTGCGGGCGTCCCCGTCATCAATGGCCTGACGGACTATGCTCACCCCTGTCAGGTGCTGGCCGACCTCATGACCATCCGGGAGCGCCGGGGTGCGCTGGCGGGCCAGAAGCTCTGCTTCGTCGGCGACGGCAGCAATATGGCCAACAGCCTCATCGTGGGCGGCCTGCTCTCCGGCATGAAGGTAGACTGCGCCTGCCCCCACGGTTACCGCCCGGCGGCAGATGTGCTGATGTTCGCCCATAAGTACGGCAGTGCGTTCCGCCTGCTGGAAGACCCCGCCGAGGGCGTCAAGGACGCCGATGTGGTGGTGACGGCTGTCTGGAATACCGCTGCCCCCGGCACCTCCGAGAGCGAGAGCCGCCTGCGGGACTTTGCAGGCTTCCAGCTCACCAGCGGCCTCCTGAAAGCTGCAAAGCCGGACTGCATGGTGCTCCACTGCCTGCCCGCTCACCGCGGCGAGGAGATCTCTACTGCCGCCTTCGAGGCCCACGCCGACGAGATATTCACCGAGGCAGAAAATCGACTGCATGTCCAGAAGGCTGTGCTGGCGGTATTGCTGGCGGGAAAGTAAAATATGCAATGAAAAAGGGGCTGTTGCAAAATGGCTCCAAATAAAAAATGAGATAGACTTCCCCGAAAGGGGTTGCCTATCTCATTTTTTGTTGTAAGCTGAAACTGCAATAAACCAACGATAAACGCCTTTTGAATTGTAAAATGATTTTTCGGTTGCTATACTGGACTTATCAAAATCTTTTTGGGAGGCTGCCGCAATGAGCGCACAGACAATGCTAATCGGGAACCGACCTTGCCGCATTTACGGCGAAGCCCATGCAGAATACCTACTGTTCCAAATGACCGGCGAACACGAGCTGCAAAGCATGGATGACGAAGTGGCTGCTATTGCACAAAGCAACCGAAAGTATCTGTTTGCGGCCATCCCAGCGGAAAGCTGGAACGATGCACTTTCTCCCTGGGAAGCCCCTGCTGTATGGGGAAAGCAAGGTTTCGGCGGCAATGCTGCGGACACCCTGCGCTTTCTGACGGAGCAGGTCATTCCCACACTGGAGCAGCAGTATCCTCTCCCGGAGAACGTCAAAATCATTCTGGGCGGCTATTCGCTGGCCGGGCTGTTTGCACTGTGGGCATCTACGCAGGCAAATCTATTCTGCGGCATCGCTGCTGCATCTCCCTCGGTGTGGTTTCCGGGCTGGATGGAGTTTGAACAGCGGCACCCGATGCAGGCGCAGCACATTTATCTGAGCCTCGGCGACAAGGAAGAGCATACGAAAAACGCTGTCATGGCTGCGGTAGGTGATAACATCCGCGCCCTGCACAGCCGACTTATAGAGCGTGGCGCAGACTGCGCCCTTGAATGGAACAGCGGCGGGCATTTCAAAAACGCTGACCTACGAACGGCAAAGGCATTTCGCTGGGCGATGGAGGAAAACACATGACCATTTTGATTGATGCAGACGGCTGCCCGGTGGTGGATCTGACGTTGCAGATTGCAAAGCAGTTTGATGTTCCTGTTATCATCCTGTGCGACGCCTGCGCCAGCCTTCTTCTGGCAAACGGCGTTCCCATGAAGCAGATTCAGGAGTGGCTGGGCTATGGCAATGCGTCAGCATGATGCCATACGCCCCAAAGACAGGGTGGACGGGCGATGTTCCGGCAAAAAAGAATGGACAGACGAATAAAATTCATCTGTCCATTCGATTTGGCGGAGCATCAGGGAGTCGAACCCTGGCACCGGTCTCCCGGCCTATCGCATTTCGAGTTTTTCCTGCTTCACGGTACTTGGTGGAAGATAGAGGGAATTAGCCCACTTTGCCAGAAGATACGAACCATCGAATTTACACTCAAAATTTCATCAAGATCCAAAATCACTAGGCTCCATGCGGATTTGAACCCACTTTTCAAAACGCAGAAAAATCTGCCTTTTGGAGAGAATTGGGAGAGATTTTACGCCCGTTGGAGAGAACGGGCGAGAGAGATTCCGGGAGCCAAAATCCATCCGCACAATATGTTGCTTCTGACGCTGACCAAATCAAAGCAGCAAAGGATGGATGAACATGAGAACTCTGTTAGAGTGCTATAAAATTCTTGAAGAATACCCCAACGGAATGACGAAAGACCAGTTCTACCGTGTTGCCCGCATCAACAAGCAACACGCAAAATACCTTCTGGATTCCGGTCTCGTTCCGTGTATCAATACAGGAAAGAAAACACGCAAATACCATATTGCGACCCACGATGTGATCACCTACTTGTGTGACCGTGAAGATCATCCCGAAAAGTATAAAGTGCCAACGGGCTTTTATATCGGAAAGAATGGCTGCTCCAAACGGCACCCGGACAAGCCTGCCGCAGAGATCATCCGCTTCAATTTTACAGAGCCGGAAAAAACAGGGCTGTATACCATGTGGGAAAAGCTCACCGCTGGATATGATGATCTGTTGACCACCCCGGTAGTTTCGGAACTGACGGGCTACTCTGCACAAAGCATACAGCGATGGTGCAATCAGAAGATCCTTGTTGGATTCAAAATTCGTGGCACATTAACGATTCCTCGGCTTGCGGTCGTTGAGTTTATGTCCGGCGACCGTGCAACGGGCATTGTCCGAAAATCCTCAAAGCACCTTGACCTGCTCCGCACCTATGCGCAGGAATGCCATGAAGGTGCAATGACCATTACATACTAAACAGACAGGACTGCTCCACAACGCAATGTATGTGAGGCAGTCCTGTTCGTTTAGAAAATGTATGATTTTACAGCAAGATTCCAATCTATCTCAACTATTATCCTCTGCTTTCAAGACGTTGAATATGTTTCTTTAGCCAAAATATTAAAATCCCGACGTATTCAACTTTTTGACCTCTGGGTGCTTCCAGCTCTCTTAACTTTCTTCTGCACTCTTCAATATCTTGATCTTTATGCTGCTTTTGCAATACCGACAGCATACCATCAAGAGCATTTTTTCTCTTGGTTTTCAAGTCCTTACCATCGTTCAGATTCAGAATATCATTTAGTTCACGATTGATTTCATCCCGGTCCTCTTTAGCAGGTATCGTTTCGGCAGCCAGTATCTTGCCGCTGTAAGAGTATTGAATCAAATGATTGCACTCAGGATTTAATGGTGTCAAAAAAAGTTTTTTGTTTCCTCTAGATTTATCGCAGCATAAAGCTCCTCTGTTTTCATTTCCTGAGCATACTGCAAGGAAGTTACTGTACTCCAATTCTTTCTTCCAGTTTTCAGTGCCCCTCGTCAGGCTCTGAGGTTCAATATGCTCAATCGTACACTTCAATGTACTCCCTGTTTTTTTGTCGCTTTCGGGAATTCTGCACATACAGTATGCGCACAGTCCTCCCTGTTCTTCCACCAACTTTGACAAAACATACTCATGCAGATCGCTACTTATGGAATCGTAAGTCGGTCGTACACCAGTGCTTGATTCGCTTTCACGGTATTCCTTTAATTCCTTTGGCTCGTGTTTTTTCACAATGTGTATCATATGTTTCCTCACATACGGCTGAAATCCAACTGTGTACGACACTTCACAATTTCAGGGTCATCACCCAGTTTAGAATTCATCTCTTCGAGAATGGTTTCAGCAGCCGTATAATCATCTTGGTCAAGAGCATGATAAAATCTTTCAAACAATTCTTCAGCTTCGGATGTGCGAACAGTAACATTCATATCCGCACGAAGAATGCTGTCAGAATCCTTACCGTATAGATAACGATCGTGTAGCTCACTTTCGCCAGTTGCATTTTTTTCAAGCATGAACAAGTTATAGCTTCTATCCACTTCTCCAAGAATCTGCGGAGAGTGCGTTGTAATCAAGAACTGAATATTCGGAAAAAGTTTTCGAAGCACAGACAGTATTTTCCTCTGCCACGCAGGGTGCATATGCAGATCAAGTTCATCAATCAGCACGATGCCCTCCCCCTCCATCGGGTTTTCTCGGCAGGGGTTCGCCATTGCCACGCGGCGAGCAATGTCTCCCAACAAGGCTAGCGTACACTTTTCACCATCTGACAGCTGGTCTACACGATATTCTTTATCATTGCGTATGACAACCATTCGGAGAGGATTCCGACGCACCTTAATTTCTTCAGCATCGTCCAGCATTGAGAGGGAAGCTTTTCGCACACACTCCAATGCAGGATCTCGATAATCCCAATCGCGTTTTATACTTTTTTGCTCATTTTCAAAGTCTTCCTGATTGCGAAACCACTCGAAAAAAGTACGGAAATCAAGTCGGTTTTCCAATGCTCTTTCTAACGCTGTTCTTTTTGAGAAAGAATGCTTTTTGCGTATCCTTAACGGAACGTCCAGAACAAGTCTGTTCGTTCCGTAATTTAGGAACACAGGCATATTCTGCTTCGGACAATCATCTCCGGCAACTGTATCATCGTCCGCCAGATAATGATCATTAAAAAATTGTGCTAAATCAGCCGCTTGCTTACTTTGCTGACTTGCATTGACCGCATTCACCCGACCAGATGTAGCCTTTTCCATTTCTTTTGTAAGTTCGAATGTTTCTCCGTCAAGCTGTAGCACAATACCGGTACCATATCGTGCATTACTTCCACTACGCTGACCAATATGCAGTTGTTCCTTATCTAATGTTCGGTATCCCGTTCCTTGAGCGTTGTTCATTCTATTGATAAAAGGCCATGCAGCATAGCAAACTGCACTGAGGAGAGTCGATTTACCTGAGCCATTGTTGCCATAAAAGACTGTGGATTTACCATTCAAGGCGATTTCAATAAAACCACCATCTGCTTCAGACGTGAAATTCCTGAAATTTTTCACTCGAATTGTTTGCAGTTTCACCGTTTGTCCTCCTATCCAACATAGTTTTGGGTTGACTCTTTTACTATCTCCCATTGTAAGCGTTCTCGCTGGCAAATGTCAACCTGTTTTTACATTCATTTCTGAAAGAAGGTGGTTTTCCACATGAGCACACCCATACAGTTGAAAATCCGAGGACACACCAAATGACGCTGGACTACTTCTATGGTCAGTCGGGCGAATTGTTCTCCTACTTCCGCATCCCAAAGGCACTGTTCCAAGACTGCCGCTTCCGGCAGCTTTCCACCGATGTCCGGACGCTGTACGGCATCCTGCTGGACCGCATGAGCCTGTCGGTCAAGAACGGCTGGCTGGACGAGCAGGGGCGGGTGTATATCATCTACACCGTCCGGGAAGTGCAGGAATCCCTCTGCTGCGCCGAACACAAGGCGGTCAAGCTGTTCCGGGAACTGGAGGGCATCGACCTCATCGAGCGCAAACGCCGTGGTCTGGGTAGACCCAGCTTAATCTACGTCAAGGACTTTTCCTCCGGCTTGCCCAAAGCGCAAGTACAGAATTGCCCAAACAGCAATTCAGGTGCTGCCGAAAGCGCAGTTCTGGAGCAGCTAAAACCACAAGCAAATAAGACTGATAAGAATAAAACAGAGTGGAGCGATCCTGACCTTATCTATTCCGGGGGCATCCGGGAACAGCTTGAAGATTATTTTTATCAGGCGTTGGAGGTAGACCTTCTGCTCCGGCTCTGCCCGGACGAGGAGGACACCATCTACCAGATCGTAGACTTGCTTGTGGATACCTGTTCTACCAAACGCAAGATGTTGCGAATTGCCGGAGATGACAAGCCTGCCGAGGTGGTACGCAGTCGGCTGAAAAAGCTGAATGCCGACCACATCCGTTTCGTGCTGGATTCTCTGGCAGAAAACACCGCCCCGGTGCGGAACATGAAGCAATATCTGCTGGCAATGCTCTACAATGCGCCCACCACCATGAACCTCTACTATCAGAACAAGACGAACCACGACTTTGCGTGCGGTTCTCCGGGGAGGTGATGTTATCGAAAAAGCACATTCGCAAGCGGAACAGGTGCAGCAAATTCCCATTGATGCACTGCACCCCTTCACCAACCACCCCTTCAAGGTGTTGGACGATGAAGCCATGACCCGGACGGTGGAGAGCATTGCACAGTACGGCGTGCTTTCTCCGCTGATCGCCCGACCCCGCCCGGAAGGTGGCTATGAGATCATCTCCGGGCACCGCCGCCAGTATGCGGCTAAACTTGCCGGGCTGGACACTCTGCCGGTCATCGTCCGTCAGATGGATGATGATGCCGCTGTGATATTGATGGTGGATTCCAATTTACAGCGTGAACACATCCTACCCAGTGAACGGGCTTTGGCGTACAAGATGAAACTGGATGCCATGCGAAGAACTAGCGGTAGACCGTCAAAAGAAAATCCCCGACAACTTGTCGGGAATTTTGAAACCGCCGATATTGTCGGAAAGGAGAGCGGAGAAAGTGGCAGACAAGTCCAGCGTTTTATCCGCCTGACCAACCTTGTCCCCGAACTGCTGGACATGGTGGACGAAAAGAAAATCTCCTTTAATCCCGCTGTGGAGCTGTCCTATCTGGACGAAAGCCAACAGCGGGATTTTTTAGAAGCCATGGAGGATACCCAGAATGCGCCGTCCTTATCGCAGGCACTGCAACTGAAAAAGATAGCACAGCAGGGAGAGTTCAGCTACGAAAAAGCCTTTGATGTGATGGGACAGGAGAAAAAGAGCGAGAAAGACACCGTGACCATCAAAAACGAGACCCTGCGGAAGTATTTCCCCCGCAGCTGCACGCCCAAACAGATGGAGGAGAAGATCATCCAGCTTCTGGATGCGTGGCAGAAAAAACAGCAGCGCCGCAACGAACGCTGAACGTAACGCAAGACCCGATGGGGTCTTTTTTGTTTGCAAAAATTTGGAGGTAACGCCTAGGGGGTGATGACACTGGCAGCAACACGGTTGATCCCCATGCGGAAGAACAAAGGCAAGTCCATCGGGGCGTGTCTGCACAACCACACCAGCTATATCCAGAACCCGGATAAGACCGAGCAGGGCGAGCTGGTCAGCAGCTATCAATGCAGCCCGCTGACCGTGGACGAAGAATTTCTGTTAACAAAACGGCTGTACGAGCAGACCACCGGGCGCAGGCAGAAAAGCGATGTCATCGCCTATCAGGTGCGGCAATCCTTCAAGCCGGGGGAAGTCACGCCGGAGGAAGCCAACCGCATCGGCTACGAGTTTGCCGAGCGATTTTTGAAGGGTAAACACGCTTTTATCGTTGCCACCCACACCGACCGGGCGCACATCCACAACCACATTATTTACAATTCCACTGCCTTGGACGGAACCCGGAAATTCAAAAATTTCTGGCTTTCCACCTTTGCGGTGCAACGATTGAGCGACCTGATCTGCCTAGAGCACCAGCTCTCCACCATCGAGTACAAGCCTTATCGGGAACGGCAGAAGCGCATCGTCTATCCGCCCAAGGAGAGCAACCGTGATCGCCTGTGCGGAATCATCGACACCATCCTTGCAGAACGGCCGAAGGATTTTGAAGTCTTTCTGCAAAAGCTGGAGCAGCAAGACTATGAGGTGAAGCGCGGCAAACACACGGCGGTGAAGGGCAAGGGACAGAAACGCTTTATCCGTTTCCGCACACTGGGCATTGGCTATGGAGAGGACGAGATCAAGGCGGTGCTGGAGGGAAAGGCGAAACACCATCCGTACCAGAAACAGCCGCCCAAAGAACAGCCCTTCCAGTTTCTGGTGGATATTCAGGGAAAAATGGCAGCGGGCAAAAGTGTCGGCTACAAAAAGTGGGCAACGAAGTTCAATCTGAAAGAGATGTCCAAAACTCTGCTGTTCTTGCAAGAGCAGAAAATCAGCAGTGCCGAGGAACTGCGGGAACGTGCAGCGACGGCAACAGAACGCTACCATGCTATGGGGGATTCCATCAAGGCAGCGGAAGCAAGGCTGACAGAAATTACCGTCCTGAAAACCCACATCATCAACTATGCCAAGACCCGTGAGGTGTACGCCACTTATCGGAAAGCCGGGTACAGCAAGGCATTTCTGGAAGCCCACCGGGAGGAGATTGCTCTGCACAAGGCGGCGAAAGCTGCCTTTGACGAGGCAGGGCTACAAAAATTGCCGAAGGTCAAGGCGTTGGATGCGGAGTTTGCAGAGCTGCTGACAAAAAAGAAAGCAGCCTACCCGGAGTACCGCAAGGCACGGAAGGAGATGCAGGAACTGGTTCGGGCACAGAAAAATGTGGAACGATTTTTTGCGGAGGAAAAGGACACCACCGAGAAAACTCAGACCCGATAAGCGAATACCGCCGAGGATTCTTCCCGTTTTGGGAGGCATCCTCGGCGGTATTTTTAGTTTATATAGCAGCGATCCTGTTTTACGAGCCAATCTTCACACAGCCGCTGAGCTTCGTTTTTTGTGCAGCAGGTGCAGTTGAAAAGTTTGCCACGGATAGAACAGTAAGTGTAGTGTACCTTCGGGACACCATTAGCATCTCGGAAATCAACGCAGCGTTCCTCACCGGGCAGCAGATAGGTCGTATCCACGTTTAACAGCTCCTTTTAACTCTGTTCGTGTGCAAACCGCACAACACGCAACGCCTGCTATTGTACCATGAACCATCAAATTCTTCCATTGACCCTTACGCCAAAAAGGAGCCGGTTTTTTCGTAGGATGTGACGATTGACATCTTCAAAAACATCCCGCAGGGAGGCGCAGCCTGCATTGGAAAATGCAGATCAAAGGGGTTTGGGGCACTCCCCCAACAAGCATTTTTGCAACGCAAAAAGTGTTTTTGTATAGACAAAAACATTGCTTGCAACTGCAGTACGCCGATCGGGTGGCGAAATCGTGATGCGACCTTTCGATGTGCGCCATGCAAACAGTGATTTGAAAAAAGCTGGTCTCTACGCTCAAGGAGTTGGAGTGAATACTCGAATCGTCATGGAACATACCAGTATGTACTGGAAACCAATTGCCCTGACTCTGAAGAAAGCGGGTTTCTTTGTGTTTGTAGTAAATGCTATGTTGATCCACGATTTCAGAGATAATACAAACATTGAAGAAATCCGGCGATTGATGGCACAAAGCACAACAGGCGGACAATTTATAAGGTTCAGAAAATTTACCTAAAGTTCCACCAAACAAAGCCGGTACAGACCCGCGTCGATGGCGACGGGCTTCTGTACCGGCTTTTTCAGGGAGAAGGAGCAAATGTAAGGAGAAGTGTTTATGATGATACTCGTATTTTGTTAGGAAGAGAATTAGAGTTTTGTGTCTGCGTGTTGAGAAGAAATCCAGGAAGCCAGGCGATATTTCATGTTCAACTCAAGTCGCGCCAGCGCTGGGAAGGATTTCGTACTGCACAATGGGGTAAACGTCACGCTCCAGCCCCCTGCTGTCAGTGTCTGCGGTTCAGAGAAAATCCGTCCGCTGCGGAGTAAAGATGTCCAGAATTACGCCCTCTTCCAGGGCTACTGCACCGTGAAGCAGATCGGGAGCAACATAATAGCTGTCGCCTTTGTGCAGGATGTACTTCTGACCTTCTACTTCGTATTCAAAGCAGCCGGACAGAATATAACTCACCTGCTCATGGGGATGACGATGTGCTTCGCCCACAGCACCTTTCTGAAAGCTCGCTTCCACCCCCATCATCCCGCCGCCATGGGCAAGGATCCGGCGGGTGATTCCCGGAGCCGGGCAGGTGGGCTGAATGTCCTCATATTTCAATACCATAGGGAACCCCCTGTTTCTAGTTTTTCAGCCTGAAGCCTTAGATAAATGCCTGGCCGCCGTTGATCTGGATCACTTCGCCAGTGATAAAGGAAGCCTTCTCCGATGCCAGGAAGACGATCACGTCCGCCACTTCGCGGGGGTCGCCCAGCCGCTTCATCAGGATGCTGTCCTTCCAGCTCTCCACCAGGGCGCGGTCAGTCGCAGCGTGGAAGGCAGTGTCGATGGTGCCGGGAGAAACCATGTTGGCGCGGATGCCGAACTCGGCCAGATCCTTTGCCAGAGCACGAGTGTAGCTCTGGACAGCGCCCTTGGAAGCTGCATAGATGGAAGCGCCGATGCCGGCACCACTGGTCACGGCGATGGTGCTGAAGTTGACAATCGAGGCGTCCTTGCCCTTCTTCAGCAGGGGCAGAGCGGCCCGAGTGTTGAAGAACACACTGTCAAAGTTCAGAGCCATGACCTTCCGCATAAAGCCGGTCTCCATCTCGGACACACGCTGCCGGCCGCCCAGGCCGCCTACGTTGTTGACCAGCAGATCCAGAGAACCAAACTCCTCGCCGATCTTGGCGAAGGTCTCGTTCACCTGCTCCTCGTTGGTAGCATCGCAGGCATAGAAGTGGACCTTGATGCCCTGGCTCTCCAGCTTATCGATCACCTTTTTACCTGCCTCCAGATCGATGCCGGTAATGATGACCTCGTATCCTGCCCGGCCCAGTGCCTCGGCGGTTGCGCCACCAATGCCGCCGGTTGCACCAGTAATAACTGCTCTCATAATAAAACCTCCATCATAAGTAAAAAATTATTGTAACCTTAAACGGTTAACTGCATTTGATAGGTAGCCTTGTCCCCCACACTTCGGATCAAAACCGTATTCCGGATCCGATTCACGGGGTTGTCCTTGGTTTTCAGCAGGAACAGTTCCTGCCCTTCCTGGAGATCGACCCGAACCTGCATCGACTCTGCCCCAAGCTGAGCCCGCAGAACCACAGCGTTCTGATCTGTTTTAACTTTCTTGGTTTCCAGAACGTGCTGATAGCCGTTCTCCGAGAAGCCCAGGTCCGCCGCTTCCGTCGGCAGGTCGCAGGACAGCTCAATCCCCGGCTCAAAGTGGAAGGTATAATCGTAAACGCCGGTTTTGCCCTCCACCTGAAAGTAATCCAGAACGGAATTCTCGGTGATCTTCAGCTCTCTTGTGTAGTCGATACCCTCATAAACGTTCTCGGCCTTGCAGCGCACCCGGTCGTTCTCAAACAGCAGGCATTTGCCCGGTTCGACCGAGGTAATGTCGGTTCCGTTCCAGCACACTGTGTTGTGTGCCAAGGTTTTACGGTGCCACTCGTTGCATAGCCGCGACTGATAGCCCGCATTGGACAGATCCCGAGACAGGCGAAGCTTTTTGTACATTACCTCAATGTTCATGATGTCCGGGTGGGCATGAGAACGCCCATTCAGGCCGTACTTCAAGAACACATTCCAGGAATCGTTCCGTAGCATAGCAAAGTTGGAAGTGGGGAAAGTCGTCGAGCTGTGGGGAACGGGCTTGTAGTCCGCATAATTGAAATCGATGTTGAACAGCAGCCGCTCCAGGCAGATGGTTCCGCAGCAGTAATAGGGCTCCGACAGCGGCAAAGTGGTTCTCGGCGCGGGATCTGCCTCAATGATTTTGAGGATGTTTCCTACCGGGCTGTACTCGCCAAAGGCCCGGGCTGCCGTATGATAAACATAGCTGAAGGTCTTCAGATTCAGATCCGGCCAGCCATCGTTGGGATTGGGCAGATAGAGATTGTCAAAAGCGTACTGGTACGCTTGCACAAACATCCGCTCCAAAATAGCGGTGCTTTCCTGACCAAAATCGTAATCGTAAATTTTGCTGAACAGGAACAGATAGGAAACGCCCTCCAAGAGGAAGAAGTTGTAGTGAATTGACCCTTCGTACCAGAAGCCGTCCTTGGTGACGCCCTTTTTCAGCTGCTCGTGCATATTGAACTGGCTCTTGAAGGCGTAGTCGATCATTTCCTGATCGTGCATGGCCAAGCCCATAACACCGATTGCAGAGAGCGACCAGCAGCTGATGTTGTGGATGGCAACCGCCTGCGGAGCCATCAAGCGGAACATCTCGCGGAACAGTTTCTGGTGGATACGCTCCAACCAGGCCGAATCCAGCTCATCTCGCAGAATCTCGATGGTCTGGATAAACCGGATGGCTACGATTGCCTCATTGAGACCCTGGGGCATCATCTTACCGCAGCCCCACACCATGTTGTCGTAACTTTCGCAGAGGACATTTTCTTTGTTGTGCAGCTGGAACTCCTGATAATGCTCTGCGTAGAACTCCATGACCCGGACCGCATAATCCCGGTACTTGGTCTCGCCGGTGGCCTTGTAGATCAGGGCGGAAACCAGAGTCATCACAACAGCCCGGTTGCGATAGAAGGTAATCCAAACGCCGTTCTGCGTCTCGTCCCGATAGACTTTCCCGCAGACAACACAGCGGTGTTCCTTCGGCGAGTTCAGGTCAAAGATCAGGCGGCCGCCATCGTCGTCGCAGAAGTAATGGTGACCCCATCGGCTCAGCTTCTCCGGGGAATCGGAAAAGCCGGGCATAAATGCATCGACATCTTTCTTCATGACTTCAAGCGCCTTCTGGTTCATCTCCAGCCCCATCAGCTCTTGAAACCGATCGTTTACATAATTCACAAAAGCCCTCCTATTGGCGATGGATACCCCTTTTTTACAAGGAATATTCCTGTTTCGTCTTGGATTGACATACCACTTGGATCGGTGTAGTGTTGGATGCGGAATCACAGTATCCAACCTTTACCTCATAGGAACAACCACCGCACTCCAGGAAAAGAGACCGCCCCTTGTGCTGAACTTTCACCGGATCATCCGAGAAGGTAAAGCACTCAAAAAAGACTTGTTCTTTTTCCGGCGCAGAAGAGCAGGTTGCCAGGGTCTGGATCTCTGTCCGGCATTTTTTGTCCTGCTCCTGGGTGGTCATGACGCTCTCCACCTGCTGCTGATACTGCTTTTGGCAGACAGGCCGGTCCGAATAGACATGGTAAGACAGTTCTTCGCCCATCAGCGGGTATACGGCCGTTTGTCCATCCAACTGCGCCCTTCGGTCCGTATTGCAGATCAGAGAATAGGTGTGGGACTGTGTGCTGCGTAGCAGATCTACAAACACCCAGAACCGCAGACCGTCGGTGATTAGCGCCCGGCTGACTTCCTGCATTTCCTGTTTGGCGGGGTACACGCCGGCCGTCTCGCCGCGATAGAGCACCAGGCTGCCCTCCGTCTGGAATTTGGTCACCCGCCCTGCATACTGTTCGGGGCAGAAGGGCTCGCCCGCCACCAGACGCTGCCGGACGCTGCTCATATACGCATCGTTTACATCTACGGCATCGGTGTAAAGCCCATCCACCAACAGAACATTGTGGTTGTCCGGCATCAGGTTGCGGTTATATCCATCCTCACAGGTGAAATAATCGCTCCCGCGGGTAAAGATGTAGGAGAGGTTATCCGGATGATGATGGGACAGGGAGAACAATTCGATCCCCTCTTCGTTCCGAATCTTCCAGCCTTCTCTCCACTGCTTGATACCGCCCGGCGGACTGCACTTGATAGTCAGGACTTTGGCATCTCGTTTCCAACTGCTGCGAACCGTCAGTAGACCCAGATCATCGAAGTAGCGCACCAGCGGCAGGTCTGAAAGCTCTTTTTCCGGCACATCGGGTGCATACCACAAGAACTCGAACACCGCTTCCGGCAGAATCCCGGGTTTCACCTTGCTGTTCTGGGCTTCCTCCATCAAAAACTCATCGACCACCAGATTTCCCAACTTTTGTGCGTAGCCATCGCCATATTCTGCGGCAGCCTTATAATACACACAGGCTGTATGAGAACTGTACCGGTCATGGCAGTCCCCATAGTTCAGTTGGCGTTTCAGGTCCGCACAGGACTGATACAGCCGGTAGTAGAAGGTATTTTTGAGATATTCGCTCTTCTGGAACCAGTCTTCGCCCTCCTGTACTTTCAGCAGATGGGCATAGACAAACAGCCACATCCCGCCATAGCGCCAGTAGGTCGCACCCTCATAGTTCGACCCGTCCTCCGGCATCAGCGCGAACACCCGCGCAAAGTCCTCTTTGGCTTCCTGAATGTACTGTGCAGCGGCTTCATCTTCCCCTTGCAGGGCGTAACCCGCAGCGGCGAGACCTGTCATATTGATCCAGTTATGGTTCTGGTAGAAGTTGGTGGACCAACCCTTGCCGTAGGTCTCGCGCCGGTAATCCAGCATGATCTGTGCGTGATGCCGGATTTTGTCCGACACTTTTTTCTGCTCCTCGCTGGAAAGCCAGGGCTTGAGCCAGTCATATCCCAAAGACAATCCAAACAGAATCCAGGAAGCAGACAGGTCTACATTTACCAAATGGGCGTTGCCCCATTTTTCATAGGAAAGCACGGTGCGAATAAATCGCTTTGCCTGGTGCAGATATTCCTCGTCACCGCTGAGGCAATAGGCCAGCGCCAAATTGGGGATTGCAATGCCCATATAAGTTGTGCTTTCTTTGGGATGTTCCTCAGGCAGGACCATCGTTTTATAGCGATCGGCCTGTGCAAGAAGCCTTTGATACTGTTTTTTTCGCTTTCCCGAAATTTCTTTGCGGTAGGGTTCCAAGTCTCCGATAAAAATCAAATGGCTCGCCTCATTTCACTCTTTTGCCTCTTTTTTCTTTGCGGTCCCGCAGCTTTGCAGCCAGTTCTGAAAGGACCGTATAGAACAGCAGATACAGTGTTGCAAAGCCAAACGGTTCTCCTGGAATCAGAACCGTTTCAACCGGGAGTTCCAGCATCTGATTGAGCAGCAAATTCAGATTCTGATAGGTCAGGTAAACCAAAATTACTGTAATCATGCTGGCGGCTATTTCCACCAAATTCCGAGCTGCTTTTTTTGCACCAGAAATGTTGCGATAGGTGTGGTTTAAAATCTCTCCATTCCGGGTCAGCCGGAATACATTGTAGGCAATCGGGTTATAGACCACGATTGTCACCAGGCCGATCCCGACTCCTAAAAAGAAGATGAAATCAATCGGACTGGAATATCCGCCTACTTGTGTTCCAAAGCCGATCATGAAGTAGCACATTCCCGCCAGCCACCAACGCATCAGCCCGGCTTTCCGGTTGTCCGTGAACCAATTCTTCAGGAACTTCTTCATACCTTTTCGCTCCCAAAATAACGTTTGACTGCATCGACCATCAGCAAAATCCCTGCTGCTCCAAAAGCGGTCATCAGGCCCGCACTGAACAGAATTGCTTTTTGTACCACCGCGACATCCAAGCTGCTCTGAATTTGGATCGCCTGCTGGTAGATACCAACCAGCTGCATCCCCAGAGCGATAGTGCCCATACAGAGCAGCGCAGTCAATACCTCTTCTCGAATTCTTTCTCCGTGGATCTGGGTAGCTTCAAACAGAGTTACAAGACCCAGCAATACAAACAGGAACATGATGAACCCGCAAATTTGATCCTCCAGAAGCAGCAGGGCATTGGTGTGGACATAGGTGAAAATCAGATGCACAATTGCCGCTGCAGCCACCAGCAATTTTGCGGTGATCTGGATCTTAGAGGTTTCTTTACGCATGATTTTCCTCCACCTCTCTGCACAACAGACTCCTGGTTGTCTCTCCATCAAAGAAATGTGCCTTGTCCATGGAGAGACTGACGTAAAACTCCGGATTGATCTTTACGTCGGAGGGGACGCTCAGGACCAGTGAACTGCCTCCAACCATGGCATGAACAATCTGGTACCGGCCCATATACTCCACTTCCTCCAGACGCACCGGGATGGTATTCTCCTGGATACCCTCCGAGACTGCCAGTGCCTCCGGGCGCAAGCCCAGGATAACCTCTTTCCCGATCGAAGAGCGGAGCTTGGCTTTCAGCGCGTCCGGCAGCGAAAGCCGGAAGCTTTCATTTTCAAAGCCGGTTTCACTCAGCTTGCCAGGAATAAAGTTCATCTGTGGTGTGCCGATAAAGCTGGCCACAAAGAGGTTGACCGGAGCGGCGTAAATCTCCTGCGGGGTACCCACCTGTTGGATCACACCCTCTTTCATGACAACGATCCGGTCCGCCATGGTCATGGCTTCGGTCTGATCATGGGTAACATAGATGGTTGTCACTCCAAGGCGCTGCTGCAGCCGTACAATCTCGATTCGGGTGGAATTTCGCAGCTTGGCATCCAGGTTCGACAAGGGTTCGTCCATCAGAAACGCTTTCGGCTTGCGGACAATGGCACGGGCCAGCGCCACCCGCTGCTTTTGGCCGCCGGACAGCTGCTTGGGCAGACGGTTCAGGTATTCGGTAATTTCAACCGTATCCGCAGCTTCCAGCACTTTATCCAGGATAACCGTGTCCTTTTCGTGCTGGACTTTCATGCTGATGCCCACATTCTCGTAGACCGACATGTTGCTATACAGGGCGTAATCCTGAAAGACAATCGCAATATCACGCTCTACCGGGGGGCATTTGTTAACGACTTTTCCATCCAGGATCACTTCTCCCGAACTGATTTGCTCCAGACCGCCCAGCATTCGGAGAACCGTGGATTTGCCGCACCCGGAGGGGCCGACAAACACGATAAATTCCCCTTCATCAATGGTAAGGTTAAAGTCGTGAATGGCATGGAAGCCATTTGGGTAAATCTTATTAACGTTTTTGAATTGAATTTTTCCCATTTGCTCTACACGCCTCCGATTTTATGAACCAATACGCTCGAGCTTCTGCCGGAGAGCCTGGCGTTTTTTCGCCTTGGCTGTGCCGGTCACTCCTGCGATGATTAAGAGAACGGATCCGATCAGGTTGGAAACAAGCAGAATCGTCTCGTGTGCATAGGGCTGGAGAAATACCGGCACGATCAAGAACTGCCTCACAAGGAAGTACACCCCAACGGCCAGTGTGATCACGGCCCATCGCGAACTGTACACATTGATCTTCACTGCACAGGTAAATACCAGAAACAGCACGAAGATATTCACGATAACTGTTAAACCCATCCAGAAATTAACGGGCATCGAATCCAAAATCGTGGTGACATATACAAACTCGGCAATGATCGCCAGGAGCGTCATGGTGTAAGAATAGCCGTTCGTTTTATAAAGCGTCACATAGGTTTTCTTTTCTTCGGGAGGAATGGATTTCAGCATACTCAAACACCCTCCTTTTTCAAGCGGACAAATGTCAAATGGCTCGCAGTCAAATCGATCGCCAATGCGCCGCACACCAAGATGTAAAGTGCGTTAAACACCACTCCAAGCCGGAATGTTGTAAACTGCAGCTGATAGTTTTCAAGCCCCTCCAGAGACAGGTACTGAAAATCCAATCCCTGATAGTAAACAGAAATTGCTTGTAAATTCATGATCGAGTTGGCTGCGCCATAACAGCAGGCAACCATCAGCAGCAACATTACAACCAATGCAAAACGATCCGGAACACAAGACAGAATCTCCAGAAAAACGATCAGAGCAATCCCGATCACACCCACCAGCGACCAGGCAAAAATCTGGCGGTTAAACGTCTGAAGGATCACGTCGTGGAACATTGCGATTTCTTGGTTCTGCGGCAGTTTCAGTCCAAACAAATCACTATATTCCGTCATAAAGGCCAGGGCAAACAGAAACATTCCGATGGAAGCCAGAATATACAGCACAGAAAGGATCCGCTGCCCTTTGAAAAGTTTTCTCATAAGTTCCTCCTAATTCTGTATTCCAAAGGCCCTGCCCCGAATACAGTTTGCAGAGTTCAGTTTGCGGCCTGCATCGCTGCATAGGCCTGCTGGTAGGCCACAACATAGTCCGCGAGATTGCGCGCCTCGAACTGTGCCAGATACTCCTCATAATTGGCCGGAATCGTAATTCCCTGCGGGGGATTGTTGCGGGTCTTGTACCGTACGATGTTAAACATCTTTTCCACGACGTCATCTTCATCCATGGCAGTGGTTTCAGAAATCGTCTCTTTTTGCCGGAGCGTCAGGGAGAAGACCGGCGGAATCATCTTGTAATAATTGGGGTTGTCGCCCTTGGGGCCCTCGCCGGCGTAGGTTGCAAAGGTCGTGGTGGAACCCTGGAGCAGCACCCAGCCCTCAAAGCCGCGCTCGGAAGTATACTGGTACTCAAAGCCGATGTCTTTCTGGTATCCAATGGGGATCAGGCTGCCCATCCAGTCTCGCAAAAAAGTGGACAAGTCACCCTTGGCCACCGCATTGCAGGTGTCCACCATCCACTGGTTAAACTTGGGATAGGAGGTCCCATCCGGACCCTGGTAGCTGCCGTTCTCCTCCAAGTTCATCGGCAGGCCGTAGTTCTGGAGCGTGGAACCCTCTTCGGTGAAGAAGTAGTCAAACAGAGCGCAGGCGCGGCGCAGAGTCTTTTCGTCCGTGCAGCCCGCTGCCGAAATTGCCCAGCCGTCGGGTTTGATGGCGCGGCCGTTGTCGATGAAGTACTGCCACACGCCGTTCACCTTGGCGACCGGCGGCAGAATCACCACAACATCGCTGTTCAGCGAGTCCGCAGTGGAGGATGCCTGCCAGTCGAAGGTGATAAAGCCAAAGGAAGGCGCGTCACTGGAATCCGTTCCCCACAGAGTGCTGCGGAAGTTGGTCTTGTTGGTCAGGTCATAGCAATCGGAGTAGATCAGACCCTCGGCCTCCATATCAGACAGATAGCACAGCACATTGTACATGCCCTCGGTGGAGTAGGTGTATTGCACATTATTATCTGCATCAATGTACCAGCGAGCGGTGTAGGAGTCCGCACTGTGTGCTTTCACGCCGTCAAAATAGGTGCTAAGGCGCAGCAGATCCTCCCGATAGCTGGACTGACGGGTGAACATGGGCCAGACCGTATCCGCTCTTCCGTCGGTCAGGTAGCCGGGGTTTGCCTTGATGCAGCGCATCAGGGCCACCAGCTCGTCGATGTCGTAGGCGGCCTTCTCGCCCAGGAACAGCTCGGAGGGAGAAGCGTAGTCGTAGTTGTCCTTGATGTACTGGACGAAGGTCCTGGTCAGAGTTTCGCCGTTTTTCACCGAGAGGGCGTTCTGCAACTCCACAATGTTCTGATCGGTCTTTTTGGTAATGGTGACGCCTTCCATGGGAGACACGCTGCCGCCGTTAGCACCATAGCGGGCATTGGCCCCGGCATAGAACCCCTTATAATAGCAGGTCAACTCTGTGTCGGTGTCGTAAGCGGCATCATCCACATCCAGCAGCATCACGACCCAGCTCTGGCGGGCGCAGAACGAGCGAGCAAAGTTATTCAGTTCTGCAATGTAGGGGATGTGATAAATGTTGCCGTCATATGCGGTGATTGCACGTCGAACGTCAGGATTCTCGTCCAAATAATTCTGGAAATTGGGCAGGTAACCCTGATCCATCATCTGGCTCAGATTGACAAATTTGCCCTCGGTGCCATAGTACATCAGATCATCTGCGATGGAGTTACCGCCAAAAATATTTGCCTCTGCAAAGTTGGTGGTGGAGGCGGTATCGATCATCTCGGTAGCCTTCTGGTCCTGGGTGGTGACATCGGTGACGGTCACATTCAGCACCTGCTGCAGGTGGCTCCACACCGGCTTGAGCATACCGGCGGTGACATTGGTGCCGTCGGGCAGATTCAAGGGAGACTCCTGGTTATAGGTGATGGTCCGGGATTTGTTGCCCGCAGCATAGTTGATTTTCAGGGCGATGTTCTCGCTGAGATCCAGCTCAGCCGCCGGGGCGGACCCGCTGCTGGCCTGGGAATTGGCCGTGCTCTGGGCCGCCTTTTCTACGACAGACGAGCCGCAGCCCGCCAGAACTGCCGAAGCAGCGGTCACAGACATGAGCTTTAAAAAATCACTCCGTTTGATTTTCATGTTTTTCTCCTTTTCTTCTACAAAAGTGTTATTCTTTAAAAAGTTATCCTTTTACGCCGCCGACGTTGACGCCCTTGGCAAAATATTTCTGGATATAGGGATAAATGACCAAAACCGGGATGATAGAGCAGACGATGATTGCATAGGCCAGGCTGTCTGCTGAATAGGAAAGAACTACCGGGGATTCGTCGTACAGTTTCTGGTAGTTTTCGATCAACTGCCGCAGATAAACCTGGAGGGGCTGCTGGTTCGGATCGGCCAGGAGCATTCTCGACCAATAGTAACCGTTCCAGCGGCTGATGGCATAGAACAGGGTCACCGTTGCAATACTGGCCGTGGACATGGGCACATAGATCCGGGAGAACAGCTGGAATTCGGTAGCGCCGTCCACCAGGGCAGCCTCTTCAATCTCCTTGGGGATGCTGTCAAAATAGTTCCGCAGAAGGATGATATTGTAGGCCTGCACGCCAAAGGCAATGATCATGCCCCAGCGGTTGTCCACGTTCATGCTCTTATAGTTCAGATAAAGCGGAATCATGCCTGCGCTGAACCACATGGTGAACACCAGCAAAAAGTTCCATTGACGGCGGAACTTGAGCTTTTTCTTTTGCAGGGCGTAGGCACCGGTCAGAGAGATAAACATACTCCACGCCGTGCCAACCACCGTATAGAACAGGGTGTTTGCATAGGCAATCCAGAAACCCTTGCTGTGGAGCACCATGTCGTAAGCCTGCAGGGTCACATCCTTGGGCAGGAGCACGATGCTCCCGCTCTCGTAGGCCACCCGGCCGCTGATGGAGACGCTGAACGCATACACGATCGGGTAGAGCGTCACGGCTGCAAAGGCGATTACCAGCAGATACGCACATACTTTAAATATTTTTTCGCTTCGGTTGAGAAGGTCCATCTTTCTTTTCCTCCTTTACCACAAAGATGTATCCGAAATATTCCGGCTAATTGTGTTTGCCCCAATCACCAGCGCAAAGGCGATGAGGGAGTTAAACAAGCTAACCGACGCACCAACGCCATAGTTGGCCGAAAGGATACCGATGCGTTGTTCAAAGGTAGACAGAACATCTGCGGTCACATAGATGTTGGAGTTGTACATCAGCAGGACGCGCTCATAACCGATAGACAGCATGTTGCCGATTCGCATAATCACCATGATAATCAAGGTCGGTGCCATGCCCGGGATCGTGACATACCGCAGCTCCTGGAGCTTATTTGCGCCGTCCACCTTCATAGCTTCATACAAGGTGGGCGAAATACCCATGATGGCGGCAAAATACACAATCGAGCTGTAGCCGCTCTCTTTCCAGATTCCAACAGCAATGTACAGTGGACGGAAATAGTTCGCGTTGGAAAGCAGCGAAACGCCCGGTTCAATGAGGTCCAGCCTCTGGAACAATGCCGCCAGAACGCCTGTGGAGTTTACGCCGCTGTACACCAGCATGATGGTAATGCTGGTGATGGTAACCTCAGACAAAAAGTGGGGCAGATAGGTCGCCGTCTGGGTCAATTTCCGGACAAAACTGTTGCCAATCTCCGCAAACAGGATAGCCAGGATAATCGGCACAGGGAAACCAAATACCAAGCTGTATGCGTTAATTACAAAGGTATTCCGGAACGCCTGCCAAAACTGTGTCTGGTAGACACCCGATACCAGGGTCATAAAGTTTGCAATGCCTTTAAAGTCGCTGTTCCATACGCCCAGGCTGGAGTCAAATCGTTTAAAGGCGATGAGCAAACCGCCCATCGGCTTATAGGCCCACAGTGCAAACCAGATCACCACCGGCAACAGCAGCACATAAATCTGCCAATCACTGGCCAAAGACTGCAAGAGCTTTTTGCCGTGCGGCTGTCGCATCTTAATTTCAAGTTGATCCATTCTTTGTGTCGTCCTCCTTGTCGTGCGCCCAGAAATACCGCTTGCAATCCGTTTGCGCCAGGCATTTCGGGCAAATTTTTGCTGGGATCCCGCTATCTTACAGTGTCACCGCCTTTCTTCTGTACTGCATTCAACTTTGGCATCAGACTCATTCAAGTACTGAGTAGTTGCTTCATCCAGCCCGCTCCATATTCTTTGTGCAGCACCGCCGCAGCGACCACTAAAGCAAGCAGACCAGTCATGCCGTTGCTGATCATCATCACCAAACCCATTGCCTGGCCGCCCGCAAGCGTTGTACAATGCTGGAAGAACAGGAGAATCGGAATCCGGAAAACAAAGAGTCTTGCGAAATTTACATAGAAGGACAATTTGGTATATCCAAAGGCATACAACAGTGCCATAACTGCCGAATGGATCGCCAAAAATACGTTTGAGATCATTTCGAGAGTAAAGATCTGTGCAATCAGCTCTGCAAAGGCCACATCCCCTTTGGAGAAACTCGCAAGGATCGGATCCAGAAACACCCAAGTCAAAATGAATCCCAAAACGCCCCAGACAAAATCTACTATAAAGACACACCGAAAAATTTTCAGGGCTCGCTGTGGATTTCCATGGCCGATGTTCTGTCGAATCAAAGCAGCCCCACCATCTCCAATGCTTCCTGCCGGAACCGTAGACAGAGCGCTGACGCTGTTTGAAACGCCCAGCGCACCCACAGTTTGGGTGCCGTAGTTCACGCCAACCGAGTTGACAACCACTTTGCCTGCACTGAAGGAGAATTTTTCGGCGATAACCGGAAGGGAAATGGAAACGATCTTTTTGACGATGTCGTTCTTCAGCCTGACATATCGGAACGACAGCCCAAAGACATCTTCAGGGTTACGCAGATTATAAAGGCCGATTGCTGTTACCACCAGGTTGGAAAGTAGGGTGGCCACTCCGATCATGACAATCCCTTGGTGGAGTACCAGAACAAAAAAGGCGGAAAACGAGAACTTGGTAAGTGCCATTGCAAAGTTGATCCGCATGATCTTGGAACCATTCCCACGGGCCTTTTCAATGGCGATATAGACATTATTGAAGAAGGTGAAAAACAGATTCAGCGCAGTGATCCGGTAGTAGTTCAATCCGATTTCCACAAGCTGGGCGGGAGTGTTTGCCAAACGCAGAATAGGCCTAGCCCCCAGGATAAGCCCTGCCACCAGGACAAGGGCAGCGGCTCCGGCCATAAAAAAGGTGGTATTTACGGTGGTTTTTAACCTCTCATACTCCCCAGCTCCATACAAACCCGCAATTAGAATGCCTGCACCGATGGAAAGGCCGGTCCCCACCGAGACGATGGAGTTGTTAAGCTGGTTGAAAAACGACACCGCCGAGACGGATTCCGGGTTGATCTGAGAGGTAATTACAAGATCAAACACCCGAAACAACTCGTTGATCAGCTGGAACAGTGCCATGGGCAAACAGACAGAAAGAACTGCCTTGGGTATATTTCCCTCTAAAAAGAATTGCCTTTTTTTAAGTTCTTTTGGATCTACCTGCAAGCCCATGTTGATTCCTCTCTGCATTGGTTCTTAATTAAGAACCCGGTTCATTTATCTGAGCGATAAAATAGTGGTTCATCCAGAACCACTATTTTATATGATGACTGATGAATCGTTAAGTCTTTGCGGTTCGTATTTAAGAACCAAGTTCCGCATTTTTAGTATATACGAATTCGCCTGATTCTGTCAACCCGGTTTTTCTTTTTCTCGCATTTTGACAAAGATTCAACTTGTGAATTGTGCAACCTGTAGGGGATCATAAGAATCTCACTGAATCTTTTGAGCCTGATCATGGATCTTGGTTTGATACGTCTGCCTGAGTTTCTATGGTATCCTTCAAAACCATTCGTGCACATACGGCACTCCCCTCTCTTTAGGCAGGAGTGCTTGACGACAGAACGATATAATGATAATATACATTCTGGATTAAAGTTGATTTGGCCTGGAGGAGGATGTAGTAAATCATGAATCGAACCGTTGAGCGCACTTTGGCAATTCTCAAAATTATTGCCAATAGCGAGCATGGCATTACCCTGCAGGAAATTGCCAATCAAATGGACATGGCAAAAAGCAGTACTTTTGCAATTGTCCATACCCTATTGGAGCTGAACTACATCAGCACGGTTGAAAACAATGATAAAAAATACTGCTTGGGGGTTGAGACTTTTGCGCTCGGGATGAAGTATGCTAACAATCAAAGCCTCGTTCAGCAGTGTGTTATTCATCTCCCTGCGCTGGCTGAAAAATACAACAAGACTGCCTTTCTTGGCATATTGAACGGCTCCAATGTGGTTTATCTTTATAAATATGTCGCAGAAAACGCACGGCTTGCCACCTGCTCCATCGGCTCCAGCAAGCCGGCCCACGCGACAGCTCTGGGCAAAGCGCTGATTGCTTTTCTCCCACCCAAAGCGCAACGCACACTGATTGATAACATAGAACTCACCTCTTATACCGATCAGACCATCTCTTCTAAAGAGGGATTTATTGCACAGTTGGAACAGATTAAAAAGCAGGGTTATGCAACCGAATTTGCTGAATTGGGCCACTTGACTGCGTGTTGCAGTGTTCCGATCCTTGATTCTCAAGGTAACGCTGTAGCTGCAATTTCTCTGGCAGACATCGCTGAATCAAACGAAAACTATCTCCAGATGGCCAATGACCTAAAGGCTGCTGCGGCTGAAATTTCCAAAATTGTGGCCTACACACAAAATTGATTCCCAAATTATAAATCAAAATTCCCGGCTTTCGGTACAGTGGACAGCCTGTTGAGCTGTTTGCCTCCGGTGGAACTTCAGTAAAAACCCTGAACGGTTCTTTTGCTGAGGTTCCATTTTTTTATAATTTTAATTTTTTGACCGTTCAGGACTTGCATACAACAAAAACGTTACAATAGACTCGTCTTGAATCCACAGTAAGAGATAAAAAATCATTTATATAGATGATTTTCTCTGGCATCCGGTTTGTTTTGTCCTCTAAAATGTCACTTCCTGTATTGAGCTGCGCACAGCAACTCGGAATAAGCTTGTATTCTCCCCAACAGAGTGTGGGCAACATATCCACTGTCTTTCCTGATCAGCAAGGCTTTGCCGCTATCCTCAATAGGATGGTTGGCCTACCGTAGCACCTACCGAACCGGATGAAGCATATTGACTTTTATACTATTTCTCGGATGTGACCGGATATACGAGGACAAAAACATGAAAAGGAGATTGATTGAGTACCAACTGAGCCCCGGCAACCAGAACTTGGTTCGCCGCCGACTGTATCTTTGCACTCCGACCTTATGGCGCAGCTTGCGACTGCGTTGCACTGTGGTCGGAGGGCTGGCTTATGTACTTTGATTCTTACATCACAGGAAAACGCATCCAGCAGCTGCGCAAAACCAAAGGCTTAACGCAAGAGCAATTTGCCGTAAAGCTGAATATCAGCGACCGCTATTTGGGAAAAATCGAGCGAGGGGAAGGCACTGCATCCATAGATTTGTTGGTAGAAGTAGCCATTTCACTGAACACCACCTTAGATTTTTTGATTCTGGGCGTATTGGACACTCCACGGGAAAGGGAGTTGAATGCGCAGATCAAGAAGCAGAATCAGAATATCCAGAACTTCAAAAGTAAGCTGAACAGCCTTATTGATGAGCTGGATGCATCTGCATCTGTATAACCACCATAAAGAAGTCGAGAAGCAATTCTCGGCTTCTTTTTTTATGCCTTTTTTCTGACGCATCTACGAAAAACCGGAACTGGTAGTTCCGATTTTCGAGAAAAATCCGCTCAAAAAAGTTGCAAAACCGGAACTACCAGTTCCTTAAAAAGCAAGCGATTCTACGATAAACTATTGTCACAGCAAGGGCAACACCCCAGACGGGAAGATGCCCGAAGCTGGAAGCCGTACCTTGAAAACTGAATATCATTCCCTCGGACAAAACAATGATACTTCCGTAATTCGCGGCCCGGCCATAAAGAAGGCGGGGTGGCTGAAGAAGCCAATGTGGAGTGTGGGTGCAAGTCCCCACTTACCGAGGTGCATTCCAGATCCAACGGGCGTCGAGGACAAATAGGTTGGAAAAACTTAAAGCAAAACTTCAAAGCCCACCACCGGGATTCTTCTGAATCAGGGCAGTGGGCTTTTTCCATACCGAATATTCATTCTGATGACACGGAGGTAATGATTATGAGCCGTACTTTTACCCACAAGACCGATGAATCGACCCTGACCACCCTCTGCCCCCGCTGCCTGAATGCCTTTCGGAACACCCGTGGCATCCGTGTCCGCCGTGCAGACCCCTATCAGCTCACCAAGGAGCCTTGCACCTACTGCCAGACCAACTTCGGCTACGACTACTACATCCAGCCCACCAGCCCGAAATCCACCTACTTTAAGAAGGGACGGTTTGATGATGAATCTGAATGCGCTTAAGATCGACCCAGAGTTTCAGGGCAAGATCCCGCCGCTGAACGCCGAGGAGGAGCACATCTTAGAGCAGAATATGATTCAGGAGCGGCGGCTTCTGAATCCGCTCATCATCTGGAACGGTTACATACTGGATGGGCATTCCCGGTACCGCATCCTCAAGCATCACCCGGAAATCGCTTTTGAAGTGAAGGAAATCCAGTTGCCTGACCGTTATGCTGCACTGGCATGGATTTGTCAGAATCAGTTGGGGCGCAGAAACCTTGACCCGGAACGCCGGAAGTTCTTGATGGGGAAAGCCTATGAATCCCAAAAGTTATCTGACTGGGGTGAAAATCCTCAAAATCGCAATAAGCAAAGCGGTCGATTTGCTCCATGTGGTCAAAATGACCACATGGACACCCACCTCCGCACCTGCGAAAAAATCGCACAAGCGAATGGTGTCAGCCCCAAATTTGTCCGGCGAGCAGAAAAATACGCCAACGGTATAGATGCTGCTGAAGCTGCCGTCCCCGGTGTAATGGAGGAAATACTGACCGGGCATATCAAGGCTACCGATGCCGAGATCACCGCTTTGGCGCAAACCCCAAAAGAAGAAATCCCGGCAATCATCAAGGAGCTGCGCAAACCCAAGAAGGATCGGAAAGCAAAGAAGCCGACAAGCCCGGAAAAATCCGATGATGCTGCCGATGATGCTGCTGATTCCAATGAAGTCCTTACCGAGAGCGAAATCACCCCCGTAAGCAATTCGCCCCCGGATTTCAAAAGGAGTATCCAAGGTCACAAACGCTGTCTTACCGACGAAGATCGAAAACGACTTCGGCAATCCATTGACAACCGCCATCATAAAACGACCGTTGCGAACGGCTCAATTATGATGTGCGAAGTTCAGGGCGCAAAGGAGGATTTTATCCGCCGCTGGAATCTCGTATTCAAAGACTATCCCGATGTTTTTGAAGACACCGACTGCCGAAGTGCCATTCTTTTTCTGATTGATGACACTTCTGCCTATCTTCAGACGATAAAGGAGAGAGTGCTATGATGAATTCTAATCTGAACCTTGCCAAGCTGCCCGAATGTGTTTGCGAGATCTACAATGGCTCCAGCCGTTCTCTGAGCCTTCCTGTAAAACGTTGATGCTCTTGCTACATATAGAAGGATAGGAGGTCTGATCGCTATCATACCAAAAGACTGGAAATACCTCAGAGGGGACATTTACTATGCAGATATGGAGCCGCACATCGGCTCCGAACAGGGCGGCACCCGCCCTGTGGTGGTTCTGCAAAACGATGTAGGAAACCGCTATGCGCCCACCCTTATCGTGGCGACGGTGACTTCCCGCACCGAGAAAAAGAGATACCAGCCCACACACGTTCTGATAGCCCACAATACGGCCTTTGAAAAGCCATCTGTGGTTCAACTGGAACAGATCTTCACGATAGACAAAAGCCGCGTACAGCGCTTCTTAGGTCGGCTTACGCAGGATGAAATGCAGGAGATTGAGAAAGGCGTTGTTTCCAGCCTTGACCTCAATGAACTGTTTTTCAAAATTAAAACTGTTAGTATATAAAAGGAGGATTATTTGGGCGAAGAAAACCTGAATCCCCGTGATGCGTACCGTGTGATGCTCCGGGATTACCCGGATGTGCTGAACATCGACCAGATGTGCGAGATATTGAGCGTCAGCACAAAAACCGGGTATGCGCTTTTGAAAAAGGGGAGCGTCCAGCATTTGAAGGTCGGGCGCTCCTACCGCATCCCCAAGGCACATCTTTTAACTTATCTTATCGGATTCGCACCCGGCAACATGGTTCGGGCGTGACATCCTTGCATTCTCTCCTGCCGTTGGGTACACTGATGGTGTCAGCGGCAGAAGTTACATATTCAAGTGGATGCAAAGACAGGAGGTAACACTATGGTAGCAGGGCATCTGCAAGAAAAAAACGACTTCTACTACATCGTTCTGAGTTACAAGGACGCAGACGGAAAGCGAAAGACCAAGTGGGAAGCCACCGGTCTGTCCGTCAAGAGGAACAAGAAGAAAGCCGAGGCTCTTTTGCTGGAACGTCGGCGGAACTTCAGGGTTTCCACCGCACCTGCGGAGATCCGCTTAGACGATGACATTCTCTTTTCGGACTTCATGCTGAAATGGCTGGAAGTCACGAAAAGCACTGTCCAAATCACGACCTATGCAAGCTATCAGGGAATGGTGGAGCGTGTGATCGTTCCCTATTTCCGAAAGCGCGGCATCAAACTGGTAGACCTGAAAGCCACCGACTTGCAGGATTTCTACAACAAGCAGCTTGAACGGGTCAAGGCAAATTCGGTGATCCATTATCATGCAAACATCCACAAGGCGTTGAAGTATGCGGTGAAGATCGACCTGATCCCCACCAACCCGGCGGATAAGGTCGAGCGTCCAAAGAAGAATGCGTTCAAAGGCAGCTATTACAGCGCCGATGAGATTCATGCTTTGACAGAGATCGCAGAGGGAACCAAGCTGGAGATTCCAGTTCTGCTGGCATCCTTCTACGGCCTGCGCCGCAGCGAGGTACTGGGTCTGAAATGGGATGCCATCGACTTTGAAGCCAACACGCTGGAGGTCAAGCACATCGTCACGCAGGCATCCATCGACGGCAAAAAGGTTCTGGTGCAGGCAGACCGTGCAAAAACGAAATCCAGTCTGCGGACGCTGCCCCTTGTGCCGCCCATCCGTGACCGCCTGCTGATGCTGAAAGGCCAGCAAGACACCTACCGCCGCCTGTGCGGTAATAGCTACAATCGGGAGTATCTGGGCTATCTGTGTGTGGACGAGATCGGGAACATCATCCGCCCCAACTACGTTTCCGAGCAGTTCCCGAAGCTGTTGGAGAAAAACGGTCTGCGTCCTATCCGCTTCCACGATCTGCGTCATAGCTGCGCCAGCCTTCTTCTGGCAAACGGCGTTCCCATGAAGCAGATTCAGGAATGGCTGGGTCACAGCGACTTCTCCACCACCGCCAACATTTACGCCTACCTCGATTACGCTTCCAAGCTCTCGTCTGCACAGGCGATGCTGGAAGGGCTGGGCTATGGCAATGCGTCAGCATGATGCCATACGCCCCAAAGACAGGGTGGACGGGCGATGTTCCGGCAAAAAAGAATGGACAGACGAATAAAATTCATCTGTCCATTCGATTTGGCGGAGCATCAGGGAGTCGAACCCTGGCACCGGTCTCCCGGCCTATCGCATTTCGAGTGCGACCTCTTACGACCACTTGAGTAATGCTCCAGATATTAAATTTTTAGAATGCTCCGTGCATTCTGGGAAAACTTTGGAGAGAATTTCAGGAGAGAACGGCCGAAAATCGTTCACTCACGAAGTCGGAAAACCCGCATGAAACCTAGCAAAATCGGAAATCCACTTCCAAAAAGCCAGTTAGATTTCGAGTGCGACCTCTTACGACCACTTGAGTAATGCTCCATATTCACAATACAGCTTAATTATTATAGCAAAATCCCGCCTTTCCGTCAACTGGAAATACAAAAAGCCCTTCCCCTTGTGCTTGACAGGCAGAACGGGGTGTGCTATATTTATTTCAAATTTGAAGTATGTACTCAAAGGAGAACCTATGGCACAGAATCGACAGGATATGGGCAGCGGGCCGGTCAAGCCCCTGCTTTTGCAGTTGATGATACCCGCCGTGGTGGCGCAGGTGGTCAATCTGCTCTATAACATCGTAGACCGCATTTACATCGGCCACATCGAGGGCATCGGCGCGGCGGCGCTGACGGGCGTGGGCCTGTTTGCGCCGATCCTTATGCTCCTGAACGCCTTCGCCATGCTCATCGGCGCGGGCGGTGCGCCCCGCACGGCCATCGCGCTGGGACAGGGCAATAAAGACGAGGCCGAAAAAATCATCGGCAACAGCTTTACCATGCTGCTGTTTTTCGCTGTGGTGCTGACGGCAGGCTTCTATGCCGGTGCGCCCGCCCTGCTGCGGCTCTTCGGTGCCAGCGACGCCACTCTCCCCTATGCGGTGGCCTATGGCCGCATCTACATCCTCGGCTCGGTGTTCGTGCTGCTGGTCATGGGCATGAACCCCTTCATCACGACCCAGGGCTTTGCGAAGATCAGTATGCTCACGACAGTCATCGGCGCAGTCATCAACATCATCCTCGACCCCATCCTGATCTTTGGTCTTGGCTGGGGCGTCCGGGGTGCGGCAGTGGCGACGGTACTCAGTCAGGCCGTGGGTGCCTGCTGGATATTCAAGTTCCTCACCGGCCCCAAGACCATCCTCAAACTGCGGAAAGAAAATCTCAAAGTGGAGCGGAACATCATCCTGCCGGTGCTGGGGCTGGGCATCTCGTCCTTCGTCATGCTCTCGACGGAGAGTTTGCTCTCCATCAGTTTCAGCTCCAGCCTCGCCCGCTACGGCGGCGATGTGGCTGTGGGCGCGATGACCGTCATCACCAGCGTATCCCAGCTCTGCACCATGCCGATTCAGGGCATCTGTCAGGGCGGCCAGCCGGTGATGAGCTTCAACTTCGGCGCAGACAAAAAGCCCCGCGTCAAGGAGGCGTTCCGCTTCCAGCTCACCCTCTGCTTCGGCTATACCACCCTGTTCTGGCTGCTCATGATGCTGGTCCCCGGCGTGGTGGCGGGCATCTTTACCTCGGATGCCGCCCTCATCGAATACACCACATGGGCCATGCGCATCTACATGGCGGGCATCCTCGCCATGGGCGTTCAGATCGCCTGCCAGCAGAGCTTTATGGCGCTGGGTCAGGCCAAAGTCAGCCTCCTGCTGGCCTGTCTGCGGAAGATCATCCTGCTTATCCCGCTGATTTTTATCCTGCCCTGCTTCACGGCAGATAAGTGCTTCGGCGTCTTTCTCGCCGAGCCGGTCAGTGATATTCTGGCAGCGACCATTACAGCCATCACCTTCTTCTCCCGCTTCGACAAGATACTGGACAAGGGTGCCGGGAAGGTATGATTTCACAGGAAATAAAAACAGCCCGCGGACGGACAAAAATCCGGCCTGCGGGCTGTTTTTGTGTCAACGGTAGTCGATTTCAGAAAGGGTGATACGTGGCTTTTCCGTGCCGGTCTTTTCGCACATCAGGTCGAGCTGCTCCTGCAGGTAAGGCACCCGGGTGCTGACGTCCGGGAACTTCGGCCCCAGAATGACTTCGTCTAATTGAAGAGGAAAAGGTGTCTGGACGAAAAGCCACGGTCTGTCGCCGTCAGTATGGAGGATGTTGTCCTTCGTCTGGTAGATGACCCGCAGCTCCTGCTCGTAGCTGTAGCTGCTGTCTTTGAAGAGGTAGAGGACTTTCCCTAGGACATCATCGAGATAACGGCGGTCCTGTTCTGCGATTTCCTCGGCGACATTGTGCAGTTCCTGGAGCTGTGAATTTATGGCGCGGCAGGAGCGGGAAAGCTTTTCATTGTCTTCGTTCAAGACTACATACGAATTTCCCTGTTTCCGAAGGTAACAGACGTGATAGAGAACAGGCTCGGCTTCTTCTTCCATCCATTTTGATGTTTCCCAGTCGATGACAAGACAGCAGCCTCTGGCGTGGTCGCCATACATTTCCCACATGGGCAGGTAGTCGATGCGGGGGCTGAAGCATTTTACAAATACAAAGGGAACATCCAGAGGTTTGCGGCCTTTTTGAAGTGCTCCATACGATGGGCCGTAAATTGCCTTTTGCAGAGTTTTACCTTCGTTTGGGTCATTCATATAGGACAGATGCATAACGGTCAATTTGCCCAGACGCCCTTCTTTCCCCTCCTCTTTTGTGCATTTTTCAGGGAGCATATAAGAAAAAACTTCTGCCGATGTATAATAAGCGATTTCCGCCGCATCCCCCTCAGCGTTCAGTTCATCCAAAAGAAGTTCCGAAAGATATGCAGCTTTTGCCAGCCTCAGATAAGAGTCGAAGTACCGTGTCCCCGACTTCCATGTCATATGCGCTGCATAGTGAGAAAGAATAGAGTAACCGGTATCCTCAAGCAGGCGGGATTTTTCCATGATAGCGACTTCCCAGCGCTCCCTGTCAGGGTCATCATAAAGACGGGCAAGCTCAGGGATAAAATGCTTTTTTGTTATGACGATAAACATCAGCAGAGCAAGCCGGGCTCGATGGAGGCTTCGGGACGATGGAGACTCCATTATCTCCTGAATGGATAAAACGAAGGTACTCAGCTTTTCAGAAAGAGAGGAGGACGAAATTCCGGAGTGAATAATACGGTTATACAACTGAAAAAATGCGGATGGTTGAGAGGATGTGCCATAAGGATAGCTTGCACCTTTCAAAATACGGCTGTAGAGTTCATACTGACGTGTAAATGAAACAAAATGGTCGTCCGAATTTGTTTCTTTTGCGTCCGGCTCATGGTCCCACAACATTGTTGCCAGCCCGTAAAACTTCAGGGCTTCCTCAGTATTGAGCTCCAGAAACAAAAAACGGTCTGCCTGTCGGATATAGAGTCTGTCAAAGTTGGGAAGAAATGTTGATTTGGCAAAGTTTTTATTCTCGCTCACAGCGGTATGCCATTCTGTGACTTCTTCCCATACAGTATCTTCGCAGCCGTAACAGAGCAAAGCCTCCGTTAGCGCACACAGGTCAGCTTTGTTTCCGAGGCCATGTTTGATGCAAGCACAGTAATTATGAAAATCATTTTCCAAATCGTTTACGAATAACAACAGGTCTGGCTTTTTTGTACGTGAGCGTTTTCTCGTTCGGATGGTTTTGCTTTCTTCATCCGAAAAGGACGTCCCGTATTTTTGAATCTTCCATAAAACACCTGCTGCGTGGCCGAGAGCATTTTTCTCATCACCGGGAAGACTCCCGAAATCATCGTGCTCATAATCCTCTGTCACGGTGCTGACCCTATCCATAAACTCCGGATGCGGATTCAGCGTCAAAAGCTCCTCATAAAGCTTTTTATCATATTCGAATTCCAGCAGTGGATATTTCATCTTTTCGTCCGGCATGGAGCATCCTCCTTTTTACGTCTTTTCAGTGAGCATCTCGCACATGACTTCTAGGCACTGTGGGTCGAACTCATGTCCGGCACGCTCGCGGAGGGCCGCGGCGATTTGGGCGTCCGTCTCGCCCCAGCGGCGGTGGCGGTCGGTGAAGTCGGCCACAGCGAGGATGCGGGACAGCAGCGGGATGGCCTCGCCCTGCAGCCCCTCAAGGTAGCCGGTGCCGTCGTAATTTTCGCGGTGATACCGCACGGTCTCGGCCACCCGGTCTACGATTTGGAGTTCCTGAATGATGCGACAGCCCCGCTCTACATAGGTCTTGTAGAGCTGGTACTGCTCCTCGGTGATGTTCCGCTGCAATACCACATCATCGGGCAGGCCCACGGTGCCTACTTCGTGCAGCAGGCCCGCATAGTAGCCGTCCCGGCAGGCGGCCTCATCCAGACCCATCCGGCGGGCCATCTCCTGCGTCAGCTCCGCAGTCTGCTGGCAGTGGAGGTCGATCTCGGGGATCTTGGAGCTGAGGGCGCTGTACATGGCCGTGATGACCTTCAGCGACATCTCCGAGAGTTTGCCCTTCTCCGCGTCGATGCGCTGCTGCAATAAAAGATGGCGTTTGGCCTTGTCCACCCAGTAGCGCTGGATGGAGAACATGATGATGTAGGCCACCCCGAGGATGCAGATGTAGAGGAACGGGAAACGGAGCACGAAGCTTTCGCCGTAGAGGGCGGCGGGGTCGGGGACGAGCCCGCCGTGCAGGCAGGCCATCACCCAGAGAAAGCCCAGAAGGTTGATAAAAGTGCCGTCCACGAGGCCCAGCACGAAGGTGCAGGAAAAGGAGAATATCAGCAGGAAAAACCAGCTGAAATAGCCCACATAAGCCTTCTGGAAAAGCAGGGCGCTGCCGGCCAGAAACGCCAGCGCTGCACCCAGCTCCCGCGCCCGGCTGGCACTGCGGCGGGACAGAGAGAGGTTGACGCCGTCCAGAAGCATCATGCCACCCAGCAGAAGATAAAACGGCAACGGCGCACCGTACAGAAACCCCAGCGGCAGATGTACCAGCCAGAGCAGACCCACGACGAGCTTGGCGTAGAGGGCCAGCTGCGGGTCGCCATGGGGGACGAGTACCGTCTCGCGCAGCCGTTCAAGCGTATCCTTGTTCATAAAACATCCTTTTAGCGCGTCACTGCACCGCTATCTCTCCGCTTTCCAGCAGCTCCACCACGGCCTTGACCGCCGCAGGCTCGAACTGCGTTCCGCTCAATTTCCGGAACTCTCCGATGATGTAGTCCCTGTCGCAGTGGCCGCGGTAGCACCGGTCGGAGCCCATGGCGTCCAGCGCATCGGCGACGCTGATGATCCAGACCATCTCCGGCAGCTGCCCGCCTTTCAGCCCGGCGGGGTAGCCTTTGCCGTCGAACCGCTCGTGGTGGTAGCTGGCACCGCAGTCGGCCTGAGGCAGAAATTCCAGCCCCTCAAGAATTTTTCGGCCCCAGACGGTGTGCTGCTTCATGATGTCGAACTCCTCGTCCGTCAGCTGGGAGGGCTTATTGAGGATGGCGTCCGGCACGGCGATCTTTCCGATGTCGTGGAGCAGGGCGCTCCGGTAGAGGCTGTCCAGCTCCTCGCCGGCAAAGCCCATATGCGCCCCGATGAGGCGGGCATATTCGGCCACCCGGTGGGAGTGCTCGCTGGTGTAGCGGTCCTTTTCGTCTATCATCTGGCTGATGGCGGCCACAGAGCTGACCATCAGCTGCCGGGCCTCGCAGATGGTGGCCCGGACCTCACGTTCCATCTCTTTTTCGCTCTGCTCCTGCCGGATGCGGTAGTGTTTGTAAAAGATGTCCGCCGTTATCATCAGCAGGCAGAACGACCAGTAGGCGGCGGGGTAGAAAAGCGCATAGTCCCGGCGGTAGAGGGTGCTGCCGGCAAGGGGACCCAGCCACAAAAAGCAGGTGGCCGCGAGGCCGTAGGCTGTGCAGAACGGCAGGCCGATGGGCAGCCCCGACTGCACGAAAAGAGTAGCCGACATCAGGAAGAACCACAGGTTCTGGAAGCCGTCGTTCTCGTTCAGGACCAGAAGCAGCAGGCCCATGACGATGAGGGCCGTGTTTGAGAACATGACCAGATGCTTTTCGTTTTTCGCCCGGGGCAGCAGCCACTCCACCATCAGAAGCACAAGGCAGATGAGTCCGGTGAGGACGAAGACGACGGGCCTGCCGAGGCCGTTGCAGCTGAGATTCAGCGCAAAAAGCACGACGACAGCCAGCGTCATCACCTGGCGCAGGTAGTCTGAGTCCAGCGTGGAATGCTTTTCGTAATGATATGCTTCCTTGAGAAGGGACCAGATGCGGTAAAGCATGAAAACATCGCCTCCGAACGGGCCGCGCGGGCGGCTGGCTGCGTATCTTTATAATATTACGACATTTTTATACAATATTATTATACAATGAAATCCGGACGATGAACAGATGGAATTTCAGAATGACTGTATTCATCAAAAATACATCAGCAAAGAATTTTGGATATAAGAGCTAGGAATCGAAAGGATGGCTTGCAGAAAGCTCCAAAAACCAATCAGATGGGTCACTTTGTACAAACAATGACTGGAAAATTTGTGCTTGAATCTAATTGCGGGATGAGAAAATATGCGTTATCATAATATCCAAAGGCGACCCGTATGCGGAAGGAATGGCGCTGTGAGCAAAGCACGGCGCTGCCATAATACGGATAAACGCAACGTGAATCGGAGGTAACAAGAAATGAAAAAGATCTCTCGTCGTGACTTCCTCGCAGCTTCTGCTGCTGTGGGTGCAGCTGGCGTCCTGACCGCCTGCGGCGGTTCTTCCAGCAGCACTGCCACCTCTACTGCAGCTTCCACCGCTGCCGGCGGCAAGTCTACCGACTACCCCACCAAGGGTATTTCCGTCATCTGCCCCTGGTCTGCAGGCGGCGGCACGGACTCCTGCCTGCGCGCATTCTGCGAGGCTATGGGCAAGAACCTGGGCGTCACCCTGACTGTCGATAACCAGACTGGCGGCGGCGGCATCCTGGGCCATCAGGCTATCGCAGACGCCAACACCGACGGCTACACCATCGGTATGATCACCTTCGAGCTGGCTACCTATAAGAAGCTGGGTACCAGTGAACTGACCTGGGAGAATTACGCTCCCCTGTGCCGCGTCAACACCGACGCAGCTGCCATCACCGTCGGCGCAAAGTGGGCTGCTGACAACGGCATCACCGACCTGCCCGGTTTCATTGATTACTGCAAGGCTCACCCCGGTGAGGTGCAGATGGGCGGTTCTTCCAACGCTTCTGTCTGGCACATCGCTGGCGGCTACCTGATGAGCGCTACCGGCATCGACATCCAGATGATCACCTATCAGGAAGGCGCTGCTACCGCTGTCCAGAACGCAGCCGGCGGCTTCATTCAGGGCGTTACCGTCTCTCTGGCCGAAGCTCGCAGCTTCATCGAGTCCGGCGACCTGATCTGCCTGGGCGTCATGGACGAAGAGCGCAACCCCGTCTTCCCCGATGTTCCTACCTGCAAGGAGCAGGGCTACGACATCACCTACTACACCCAGCGCGGTATGGCCGCTCCTCTGGGCGTTGATGATGCCATCATGACCCGTCTGGAAGAGGCCTGCGCCGCTGCCATCGAGGACCCTGACTTCGTGACCTTCATGAACAACAACGGTCAGGCAATCTCCTATCTGGATGCACAGGGCTATGCTGACTACCTGAAGCAGGCTGCTGTCGATGTCGCAGCTGCTATGGACGCTGTCGGCCTCTGATTTGTCTCTCTGAGTATTTGCTGGGGCAGGCAGTTCATGCCTGCCCCTTTTTATGAGAAGATATAGAGAGGAGGAATCCCTTTTGAACAAAGACAAAATGAAAACGATGGCCTTCTCCAATCTGGTAGGCTCCATCATTTTCCTCGCGATCGGCATCTGGGCGTGGTTCCAGACCGATAATTTCCCTGAGGTGGCCAACACCTATGTGCAGGCTTCCACCTTCCCCCGCGTCATGATCGTGGGTATGCTCATCTTCTCGGTGGTCCTGCTCATCCAGTCCATCTTCAAGCTGATGGGTACCATGAAGCCCACCGACCCCGTTGCTGTCGAAGTCGGCACCCTGAATCCCCTCAAGGATAAGGGCGTGGCCGCTGCTTACCTCGTCATGCTCCTCTGTGTGCTGTTCGCTGCTCTGTTCAAGAGCTGCGGCTACATCCTGTGCGCTGTGGTGCTCTCGATGATCATCATGTTCCTCATCGGCAAGCGCAACTGGGTGCAGATGGTCCTTGTGAGCGTTCTGGTGCCGCTGCTGATGTGGCTGGTGTTCTACAAGGTGCTTACCGTCAATATTCCGCTGGGTCCGCTGAACTTCCTGCGCACCCTCGTGGACATGATATAAGGAGGGAGCACAGTTATGGATTTTAGTCTGCTTCTTTCCAGCTATGCTACTGTCTGGTCCAACCCCGAGGTCCTTCTGATGACCTTCATCGGCGCACTGGGCGGCGTTCTGCTGGGCGCTATCCCGGGCATGACCGCCACCATGGGCGTGGCGCTGCTCATCCCCTTCTCCTTCGGCATGGACCTGATCCCGTCCATCGGCCTGCTGCTGGGCATCTACTGCGGCGGTATGTACGGCGGTTCCATTTCCGCTATCCTCATCCACGCCCCCGGCACGCCCGCCGCAGCCGCCACCCTGCTGGACGGCTACCCCATGTGTAAGAAAGGTCAGGCCGGCAAGGCTCTGTCCGTCGCTATGTTCGCATCCTTCTGCGGCGGCGTCATCGGCGCACTGGTCATGACCTTCCTGTCTCCGCTGGTCGCTGATATGGCCATGAACTTCGGCCCCGGCGAGATGTTCATGCTGGCCGTCTTCGGCCTGTCGGTCATCGTCGCAATTTCCGGCAAGTCTGTGGCCAAGGGCCTCATCAGCGCCTTCTTCGGTATGCTGCTCTGCACCGTCGGCCTCGACCCCACCAACGGCATCCCCCGCTTCATCACCACCAAGCAGACCGGCCTGCTGGATGGCTTCCAGTTCATCCCCACTCTGATCGGTCTGTTCGCTGTCTCTGAAGTCATCGCCGGCGTTGAGCGCATTATCCGCGGCGAAGAGCATGAGCAGAAGTCCAACGAGAAGATCACCAACGTCCTGCCCGATTGGAAGACCATCAAGAAGATCTGGCCCAACATCCTCTCCGGCGGCCTCATCGGCACCTTCATCGGCGCCATCCCCGGCGCAGGCGGTGACATCGCCGTCTTCGTTTCCTACGGCGCCAGCAAGTCCGCCAGCAAGCACCCCGAGCTGTACGGCACCGGCATCCCCAACGGCGTTGCTGCTACCGAGTCCGCCAACAACGGCTGCTCCGGCGGCGCTATGATCCCCCTGCTGTCTCTGGGCGTCCCCGGTGACTCCGTCACCGCCATCCTGCTGGGTGCCTTCATCATGAAGGGAATCACCCCCGGCCCCATGATGTACGTCACCGAGCTGCCTACCGTCTACCGCGTGTTCGCAGCTCTGATGCTGGCAAACCTCTGCATGCTGGTCGTCGGCTGCCTCGGCGTCCGCTTCTTTGCAAAGATCGTCTCCGTCGAGAAGAAGATGCTCTACCCCATCATCCTCGTCATCTCCCTGCTGGGTGCTTTCTCCATCAACAAGAATGCCTTTGACGTGGGTGTCTGTGTCGCCTTCGGCATCATCGGCTGGCTGATGAACAAGTACGAGTTCCCGCTTTCTCCCATCCTGCTGGCCCTCATTCTGGGACCCATGTGCGAGAAGAACTTCGTGCGTTACATGAACATCCAGCGCGGCAACTTCTTCGCCATCACCACTTCTCCCATCGCAATGGTCTTTGCAACGGTCGCTATCCTGGTCATCGTCTACTCTGTCTACAACCAGAGCAAGATCAACAAGCGTGCTGCTGCAAACGCCGCGAAGGAGAAGGCATAACCCCCAACATCCAGACAAGCTCTGTCTTTTACATTCCCATGAAGCTGCGGCTGTCCCGTTCCGGCGGGGCGGCCGCGCTTCGCTTTTATAGGATAATGAGAAAGCCCCCGGCAATGCCGGGGGCTTTCATCGTGCTGTATTTTATTCTTCCGATTTAGGAGCTTCGGGGTGGCGGCACTTGGCCAGCATATCCAGCTCCGGCATCAGCTCGGTGCTGATGACCGAGAGCATCTGCTCCATCTTTTCGCAGTCCTCAGCCGGGAAGCGCTTGCGCACACGCTCGATGACCGTGTGCAGGTAAGAATAGCTGATGCTGTAGTAATCGATGTATTTCTGGGTGGGGCGCAGGAAGTATTCGCGGCGGTCGGTGGTGGACTGGATCTTCTCCACATAGCCCTTTTTGACGAGGCTGCCGATTTTATAAGCCGCGTTGGGGGTGGAGATGCCCATCATGCGGGAAAACTCTGCAATGGTGGGCTCCCCCATCGCCATGATGCCCTCCATGCAGAAGGACTCCACCGTGGTCAGCGTGGCTTCGCGGGTGGCAAAGCGCTGAAATACATTCTGATAAAAATGCAGCTTGAATTTTGTATAGACGTCCTGAAAGACTTCTTCCAGCATGGGGTTCTCCTCCAGTGAGCAAATAGCTCAAAAAATTTACTCTTTTAATAAGTATACCATGATTTGCGCCGGAGGGGAAGACAAAAATCTACGATTCCGTTAAGATTTTGTGACTTCTTCCTTCCCAGTATGGCCCATCCGCGCCCTGACGATGCTGAGCACGACGAGTTCGATGACGATGGCACAGGCCAGCAGCACGAAGGAGGTCAGGGTGTTGGCGGCATCGCCGAGGACAGCCTGTGCTGCACCGCAGAGCAGATAGCAGCCCGCCGAGATGGCGGCGGCGGTCATGGCGTAGGGCAGTTGGGTGGAGACATGATTCACGTGGCTGCAATGCGCGCCGGCAGAGGCCATGATGGTGGTGTCGGAGATGGGCGAGCAGTGGTCGCCGCAGACCGCGCCGGACAGGCAGGCGGCGATGGAGACGACCAGCATCTCACCCTCCGGGAACGCATGGCAGACGATGGGTACGAGGATGGAGAAGGTGCCCCACGAAGTGCCGGTGGCGAAGGCGAGGAAGACGGCCACGAGGAAGATGATGATGGGCAGCAGGTACTGCAGAGCCGCCGCAGAGCCGCTGAGCAGGCTTGCGACGTAATATTTTGCGCCCAGCAGGCCGGTCATGCCGGAAAGGGTCCACGCCAGCGTCAGGATGAGCATGGGGCTGACCATGGCCTTGAAGCCCTCGGGGATGCAGGCGGCGAAGTCCTGAAAGGTCATGACGCCCCGCACCCGGTAAAACACGAAGGTGAACATCAGGGCAATGGCGCTGCCCATCACGAGGCCCACAGAGGCACTGCAATCTGCGAAGGCGGTGATGAAGTCCACACCCTCGAAGAAGCCGCCGGTGTACACCATGCCGAAGATGCAGGCCGCGATGAGCACCAGCACCGGCGCGATGAGGTCCACCACATGGCCGCGGGTGTCGCTGCCGTCGTCCGCGTCGTCGCCGTAGGGGCGGTCGTCGGTGGTGAAGAGGTCGCCCAGCAGGGCGTTATCCTCGTGCTTTTTCATGGGGCCGTAGTCGAGGCCGCTGAAGATGAGGAAGAGGCTCATCACCATGGTGAGGATGGCGTAGTAGTTATAAGGGATGGTGCGCAGGAACATGGTAAAGCCGTTGATGCCCGAGCCTTCCGGGACGGAGGATGTGACGGCGGCGGCCCAGCTGGACACCGGTGCGATGATGCAGATGGGTGCTGCGGTGGCGTCGATGAGGTAGGCCAGCTTTGCACGGGAGACCATCTGCCGGTCAGTGACCGGGCGCATGACGGAGCCGACGGTCAGGCAGTTGAAGTAGTCGTCCACAAAGATGAGGATGCCCAGCAGCAGGGTGGCGAACTGTGCGCCCGCCCGGGTGTGGATGTGGGTGGAGGCCCAGCGGCCAAAGGCGGCGCTGCCGCCGGCCTTGTTCATCAGGGCCACCAGAATGCCCAGCATCACCAGAAAGACGAGGATGCCGACGTTGCTGGAATCGGACAGCTTGGACACCATGCCGCCGTCTTCGTTGAAGAAGAGGGTGGTCAGCGCCAGCTCAAGATTGCCGTTGGCGTAGAGCAGTGCGCCGGTGGCGATGCCCACCAGCAGCGAGGTGTAGACCTCTTTGGTGTTCAGGGCCAGCACGATGGCTATCACAGGGGGCAGCAGGGACAGTGCCGAGCTGTACACGGCGCAGGTGTAGGTGGAAGGGTCGTCGATTTTGCCGGGCGTTGCGGCGGTACACCACAGCAGCAGGGCAAACACCAGCAACGCACCCACCCACGAGAGATTGGTTTTTTTCATGATAAACTCCTCGGTTGATTTTTTTGCAGCCTGCCGGGCAGACTAACCCTTTAGAAGCCGTTTTCATAAGCATTGCACACCGCCCGAACGGCCTTTTTGCCCGCATACTGCGTTGATTTCCCTTGCAATCCGCTCAGGATTGCTGCGGAAAATTGCCTTGTCTGCGAGCAAAAATTCTCGTCGTTCGATGTACCCTGCTTACAAAAACAGCTTCTAACGTGATGGGACACGGAAGGGGGTGTTGGCTGCGCCGGACTATAAAGCGATGTATTTAGAGCTGTTCCGTGCCAGCGAACAGGCGGCACGGCTTTTGCAGGAAGCTCAGGCCCGGGCCGAGCAGCAGCTGCTGGCTGCCGACCCGCCGCCCATCGAGCTTGCCGAGAAAAAAGAGTCTTAGCCCTTCTTGCTCTCAGCCTTGGCGGCAAACTTTGCGTCGTTGACCACAAAGCGCTCGTGGACGCCGCCGCCCACAGGGCCTTTCTCGTCGTACAGGGAGACTTTGAACACCAGCTTGCGGCCTTCCACAGCGGTCAGCTCGCTCTCGCAGGTGACGGTCATGCCCACGGGTGTGGGGGCGGTGTGCTCCAGCTCCAGCTTGGTGCCCACAGAGCCGCAACCCTCATCCAAAGCGTCGGCGACGCTCATCCAGCAGGTCTTTTCGGCCAGCGCCACCAGTGCGGGAGTGGCGAAGACATTCAGCGTGCCGCTGCCCATGGCCTTGGCGGTGTTCTCGGGGGTCACGGCGACGCTCTGCTTGCCACGGATTCCAGTTTCTAACATATAAAAATTCCCTCTTTCTTAATTTGTCGTGATGCCGCGGTTTGCGGAAGATAATTTCACATTTGTAAGGATACCACAAAATCCACGCCATTGCACCTGTTTTCGGAATTTTCCTTCAAAACTCTTTCCGTCTGAGGCCAAACGCGGTATCATAAGCTGGACAAGGAGGGAAAGAAGATGAACGATTTCTGGAAATCCTACGACATCACCCACGCCGAATACGGGGCCGATTACCGATGCTACCCGCTGTATGGCACTGTTCACCTCATGGAGCTGGCCATTTCGCTTGCCTTTATCGTGGGGACGGCCCTGTGGTATCGCCGCAGTTCTGCCCGCACCCGGCGGCGCATTTTAGTCGGAGTCACCGCTTTGCTCCTGCTGGACGAAGCTGCCCTTCTGCTGGGGATGGCCCTGACCGGCCAGTGGAATTGGAGCTATCTGCCCCTGCACCTGTGCAATATCAATGTCTTCGTCTGTCTGTACAACACGATCACGGACAGAAACTGGTGCAAAGAGGAGCTGTATGCCCTCTGTATCCCGGGCGCAATGCTGGCACTGCTCTGCCCCAGCTGGCTGGATGTCCCCTCTTGGTGGACGCTCATCAATCTGCACTCCGTCAGTATCCATGCCCTGCTGGTACTCTATCCAGTCCTGCTGGTGGCGGGCGGCTACCGTCCCAGTCCCCGGCGGGTGCCGCAGGTGCTGGCGTTCCTGTTCGGCTCTGCTCTGCCTATCTACTTTCTGAATAAGTCCCTTAACACCAACTTCTATTTCCTCAATAATCCCTACGGGAACATCATCACCAGCACCTTCACGGCCCTGCTGGGCGAAAAATATTATATCCTGGGCTTCCTGCCTGCCACCGCGCTGGCGCTGTTCCTCATGTATCTGCCGTGGGCGGCGGACTATAAAAAGAAGAAGCGGGCATGAATGCAGTGCTTTAGAAAAAGGCAGTTCGGTCAGGACTGCCTTTTTCTTTCGCCCTGAATTGCACCCTTTCTGCAAAATAAATCTGCAAATTTCTTGCGTTTTGCGGTCTGTTTTATCAATTTTAAGAGAATGCTGATTTTTTATACAAAACTCCTTGACAGGAGCCATACAGCGTGTTATCATGAACATATGAACAGGTGTTCATATATTGAAGCGAAAGGATGACAACGATGGCTGAGAATACTCTTGCCCCAGAAGAGAAGCTGCCCAAGGCCCCGCCGGTGCTGCCGGACGATGAGGTGCTCTACGAGCTGGCCGATTTGTTCCGGGTGTTCGGCGATTCCACCCGCATCAAGATACTCTACGCCCTCCACGACGATGAGCTGTGTGTGCAGGACATTGCAAATGCCGTCCAGCTCAGCCAGTCGGCGGTGAGCCATCAGCTGCGGGTGCTCAAGGACTCAAAGCTCGTCCGCTTCCGCCGCGACGGCAAGACCATTTACTATGCACTGGACGATGACCATGTGCGCAGCATCCTCTCCATGGGCATGGACCACATCGAAGAGTGATGCCTCCAAAACGCTGCAAGCTCTGCCGCACACGGCGGCGGAGCGGGGATATAGAAAGAAAGGCTGGTACTTATTATGAAAAAGAGCTACAAGATCGAAGTTGACTGCGCAAACTGCGCCCAGAAGATGGAGGATGCCGCCAACACGGTCGCCGGCGTCGCAAAGGCTACCGTCAGCTTCATGACCCAGAAGATGAACGTCGAGTTCGATGAGGGTGCTGACGTCAAGGCCACCATGCAGAACGTCCTCTCCGCCTGCAAGAAGGTCGAGGACGACTGCGAGATCTTTGGCATCTGAGTTTCGACTTACACTGCCGGGATGCGCGTGGAAAATGTGGAAAAATAAATCAGTTTTCAACAATTTCCACGGCGTTTTCAACATCCTGGACGCAAAAATAGAAAAATGAACGCGTATTTGCGGCTTTTTGCGGGAAAACCTCGTGGAAAAGCCGGGGGAAAGCGTGGAAAACAAGCCCCTTGTGGGGAAAACCTGTTGAATCTGAGAAAACTGCCCCAAAAGGAGGCTGGTACCCGTGACGAAAAAACAAAAGAAAATGCTGTACCGCATCATCGCCGCTCTGGCGCTGGTGCTGGTGCTCAAGCTGCTGCCGCCTCTGCCCACGTCGGTGGAGCTGCTGCTCTACTGCATCCCCTACCTCGTGGTGGGCTGGGATGTGCTCCGCAAGGCCCTGCTGGGCATCAAGAACCGTCAGCCCTTTGATGAATGCTTCCTGATGGCCGTCGCCACCGTGGGTGCATTCGCGCTGGGCGATTACGTCGAGGGCTGTGCCGTTATCATCTTCTACCAGATCGGCGAGCTGTTCCAGGGCGTTGCCGTCGGCAAGAGCCGCCGCAGCATCTCGGCCCTGATGGACATCCGGCCCGACTACGCCAACATCGAGGGCGAGGACGGCAAGCTGGAGCAGGTAGACCCCGATGAGGTCGAGATCGGCACCATCATCGTGGTCCAGCCCGGTGAGCGTGTGCCTATCGACGGCGTCATCGTCGAGGGCGCTTCCACCCTCAACACCGCCGCCCTCACCGGCGAGAGCCTGCCCCGCGATGTCCGGTCCGGCGATGAGGTCATCAGCGGCTGTGTCAACATGAGCGGCCTGCTCAAGGTCAGGATCACCAAGGAGTTCGGCGAATCCACCGTCTCTAAAATTCTCGACCTCGTGGAAAATTCCAGCATGAAGAAGGCCCGCGCCGAGAACTTTATCACCCGCTTTGCCCGGGTGTATACCCCGGCGGTCTGCTACGGCGCGCTGGCGCTGGCCTTCATTCCCCCCATCGTTCTGCTGCTGATGGGCCAGCCCGCCCGCTTCGGCGATTGGGTCTACCGCGCCCTTACCTTCCTCGTCATCAGCTGCCCCTGCGCACTGGTCATCTCTATCCCGCTGAGCTTCTTCGGCGGCATCGGCGGCGCTTCCGCCTGCGGCATCCTCGTCAAGGGCTCGACCTATCTGGAAGAGCTGGCCGATACCCGCGTCGTCGTCTTCGATAAGACCGGCACCCTGACCCAGGGTACCTTCAAGGTCGTCAAGGTCTGCCCCGTGGAGGGCGGTGCCGAAGATTCCCTTGTGGAAGCCGCTGCGCTGGCCGAAAGCTGGTCGAAGCACCCCATCTCGCTGAGCATCAAGGCTGCTTACGGCAAGGACATCGACGCTGCCCGCGTCACCGATGTGGAGGAGCTGGGCGGCCACGGCGTCACCGCCAGGGTGGACGGCAAGCCGGTCGCTGCCGGCAATGCCCGCCTGATGGCAAAGCTGGGCCTCACCGTCCCCGATGTCCCCCAGACCGGCACCATCGTCCATGTGGCCATCGACGGCAAGTATGCAGGCTATCTGCTCATCTCCGACGTGGTGAAGCCCCACAGCGCACAGGCCATCAAGGGCCTCAAGCAGGCCGGCGTCCGCAAGACCGTCATGCTTACCGGCGACGCAGAGCCGGTGGCAAAGGCTGTCTCGGCAGAGCTGGGCATCGACGAGTACCACGCCGGCCTGCTGCCCGGCGATAAGGTGGACCAGATCGAGAAGCTCCTGGCCGCCAAGAACCCCAAAGAGATGCTGGCCTTCGTGGGCGACGGTATTAACGACGCCCCTGTCCTCTCCCGTGTGGATGTGGGCATCGCCATGGGTGCTCTGGGCTCTGACGCCGCCATTGAGGCCGCCGACGTCGTCCTGATGGATGACGACCCGGCCAAGATCGCTCTCGCCATGCGCATTGCCCGCCGCACCAAGAGCATCGTCTACCAGAACATCGTCTTTGCTCTGGCCATCAAGGCGGCCTGCTTGCTGCTGGGTGCTCTGGGTATCGCCAACATGTGGGCGGCCATCTTCGCCGATGTCGGCGTCATGGTCCTCGCTGTCCTGAATGCGACCCGCGCCCTCTACACAAAAGACCTCACAAAAAAATAAAAGATATAAAGTAAAGAGGGTTCTGTGCGTCCGCACAGAACCCTCTTTGCTTTATAAATAGTTCTTGCAAATGCAGATAAACCTGTTATACTACTGTATTGGAGGGTTGAAATAGATGCAGGAACAAAACAAAACAAATTTGAATCGCGCACCGGTATGGCGCGCGTTCCGGGCCGCAGCGCCTCAGACGCTGCCGGTGTTTGCCGGATATTTGGTGCTGGGCCTCGGCTACGGCATCTATGTGCAGTCGCTGGGCCTGCCGGTCTGGCTGCCGCCCCTGATGGGTACGGTAGTGTACGGCGGCTCGCTGGAATTCGTGCTGGCCTCGCTGCTTCTGGGCAGCTTTGCGCCGGTGTCGGCCTTTCTGATGGCGCTGATGATCCAAGCGCGGCATCTTTTCTACGGCCTGACCATGCTGCAGCGCTACCGCGGCTACGGCCTGCGCAGCGCCTACATGATTTTTGCCATGAGCGACGAGACCTTCTCTATCACCTGCTCGGCAGAGCCGCCCGAGGGCGTGGATAAGGGCTGGTTCATGTTCTTCATTACCCTGCTGGACCAGATCTATTGGGTCGCCAGCGCGGCCATGGGCGCGGCCCTCGGCGCTGTCCTGCCCTTCAGCACCGAGGGCGTCGATTTCGTCATGACGGCTATGTTCGTGGTCATCTTCCTCAACCAGTGGGAAAAGGAAAAACAGCACGCCAGCGCAATCATCGGCATTGCCGCGCCGCTGGTCTGCCTGCGCATCTTCGGCTCAGGCAGCTTCCTCATCCCCTCGATGGTCTGCATCCTTGTGGCCCTGCTGCTGTTCCGCCGCCCCATCGAGGCCAAAGAAAGCGAGGCGGCAAAATGAGCAATATCCAGTTCATCCTGACCATCGCCGTCTGCGCGGCAGCGACCATGCTCACCCGTTTTCTGCCTTTTCTGGTGTTCGGCTCCCGGGGCGGCAGGGTGCCTGAGGTGGTGGAGTATTTGGGCCATGTGCTGCCTGCCGCCATCTTCGGAATGCTCATCGTCTACTGCCTCAAGGGCGTCAGCCTAACCTCGGGCAGCCACGGCATCCCGGAGGCCATCGCCATCGGCGTGACCGTTGCCCTCCATAAGTGGAAGCATCAGACGCTGGTTTCCATCGCCGGCGGCACGCTGTGCTATGTGCTGCTGGTGCAAATGGTGTTTTAAGCACGAAAAAGGACACGGCATTGCCGTGTCCTTTTTCGTGCTCAGTGATAGAACGTATCAAAATTGACCTGCCGGTAGAATCGCTGCTGCAGCTGGTCGAAGCTGTCGCAGTCCTGCGCCAGCAGCCACATGATCTTCGTCACGACGGCCTCAATGGTCATGTCGTGGGCCTCGAGGAAGCGGAAGCGGTTCTTGACCCGCTTGCCCACCTCATAGATGCCCACGTCGCTGCCCTCGTAAGTGACCTGGGTGGTGAGGATGAGCACTTTGTGGGTCTTGTCGTAGTCGCCGAGGCCCTCGGCGAAGGCGTCCATCAGCCGCTGGGGGATGCCGCCTACGCCAAAGCTCTCCACGATGACGCAGTCGTAGAGGCGGAAAATGTCGGGGATCAAATCGGGGCTCAGGCCGGGAGTCAGCTTGAGCAGAAAGACGCGGGGGCTGAGCGAGCGGCCAAACTCCACAGGGCCGGTGGGCCAGGGCGAAGGCACATACCGCACCAGACGGTCGCCCTGTACCAGTGCCAGCGCCGGGAAATTCACCGAGGCAAAGGCGTCGTAGCTGATGGTCTTGTTCTTCTTGGCGCGGGTGCCTGCGATGACATGGCCGCCAAACACCACCATGACGCCCCGGCTGCCGGAGTCGAGGGCGCAGATGACGCTGTCGCGAAGGTTTTTCTTGGCGTCGGTGATCTCGTTGGAGATGGGCTGCTGTGCGCCGGTGAGGATGACGGGTTTGTCGGCGTTCTGGATGAGATAAGACAGAGCCGCCGCCGAGTAGGCCAGCGTGTCGGTGCCGTGGCAGATGATGAAGCCGTCGTAGAGGGCATAGTTCTCCTGTACGGCCTTCGCCATCATCAGCCAGTGCTCCGGGCCGAGGTCGGTGCTGTCGATGCTGCACAGGGCCAGCGTGTCGGGGCAGCAGAGCTCGTTCAGCTCAGGCAGATGAGCCAGAAGCTCTTCGCTGGTAAGCACGGGCTTGAGGCCCTGCTGGGTGCGGACACTGGCGATGGTGCCGCCGGTGGTGATAAAAAGCAGACGCTGCTTTGTGGACATAGAAAAAGCCTCCATCAGGAAGATTGGATCGCATTCATAGAAAGTATAACACACTCGCCCGCCCTTGCAAAGTGGCGCTCGGGCGGAAAATGGAGGCTTTTGGAACTTGGTCATAGAAATCAGGGGGATTTGGTGTATAATAGAGATATAGAGCGCTGTCACGCGGGGTTAAGTTCTCTTTTGCGCACCAAAAGAGAACCAGAAAAGTGCCCGCTACTTTCGAGGCGCGGGAGGCACGAACTAGGGGCTGCTCGCCCCTAGTAACCCCGGAGAGGTGGGCTCCAACTCAAAATGCTGGAGATTCGTGCATTCGCACGAAGATCTCTTAACCGCATTTTGAGCCTCCGCCGATTTGCTGCTCCGCAGAAGACTTCACGCTTTTGCTGGACGTAAAGTTCTGCTAAGACATAACGCCATCGGCGAAGCCGTAAAATGGAGAAACGAGAAAAAAGCGTTTAGCGAAGCGGCTAGCTTTTTTCCGTTTCGACTTCTTCTTTGGGGTCTGAAAGGGGCGAGCAGCCCCTTTCTCGTGGGTCCAGCGCGTCGAAATCGCTGGTGGTTTTCTGGTTCTCTTTTGACATCAAAAGAGAACAATCAGCCTTAATGAAAAAGCGCTCTGCCCCGCGCCGTCGGCGCGCAAAGAAAGTAACTGATTTTACGATAATACAGGAAGTACAAGGAGGCCCACTATGTCCAATATCGTAATCATCGGCTCCGGCCCGGCGGGGGTGTCCGCCGCGCTGTACACTGCCCGTGCGGGGGTGGACACCACCGTCCTCGCTCGGGGGCCGGGTGCGCTTGACCGTGCAGAGCTTATCCAGAACTACTACGGCTTCGCCGCCCCCATATCGGGTGCGGAATTGGAGCGTCAGGGCATCGAGGGGGCCAAGGCTGTGGGCGTTAAATTTGTGACCACCGAGGCCGTGGGTCTGACCTATACTGATAAACTCACTGTAGAAACCCTCGATGGAGATTACCCAGCGGACGCTGTTGTCCTCGCCACAGGTGCTTCGCGGGCGACGCCCCGCATCCCGGGGCTGGCGGGCCTCGAGGGCCACGGCGTCAGCTATTGCGCCACCTGCGATGCCTTTTTCTATCGCGGCAAAGATGTGGCCGTGGTAGGCAGCGGCGAATACGCCCTGCATGAGGTGCAGGCGCTCCTGCCGGTGGCGGCCAGCGTCACCCTCCTGCTGAATGGTGCGCCGCTGGCGGCAGAGTTTCCGCCGGAGGTGACTGTCCGGCCGGAAAAAATCGACGCCATCCTCGGCGAGCAGAAAGTCACCGGCGTCCAGCTGTCCGGCGGCGATGTGGTGGAGCTGGCGGGTGTGTTTGTGGCTCTGGGCGTTGCGGGCAGTACGGCGCTGGCCCGGAAGATCGGTGCCGCCGTGGAGAACGACCGCATCGTGACAGATGAAAAAATGCAGACCACCGTCCCCGGCCTCTACGCCGCCGGAGACTGCACCGGTGGGCTTTTGCAGGTGGCGAAGGCCGTCTATGAGGGCGCTCTGGCAGGCACCGAAGCCGCCAAAGCGCTGCGGAAGGGGTGATCTGAGATGCCGGAGATCCTGCCTATCCCTAAATGCGGCGAGCACCGCCAATGTCTCGCCTGTGCCTTCCCCTTCTGGGACAAGCTGACCGCCGAGCAGCAGGATATGCTCTGCCGCACTACCCGCCCGGTGCGCTATCGCAAGGGCGAGCGGGTCCACAGCCCGGTGGAGAACTGCGTGGGCATCCTGCTGCTGCGCACTGGCCAGTTCCGGGCGTATCTTCTCTCCGACGATGGCCGGGACGTGACCCTCTACCGCCTCTTTGGCGGTGAGATCTGCATCCTCTCCGCCTCCTGCGTCATGAACTCGGTGAACTTTGACCTCTACATCGACGCCGAAGAGGACACCGAAGCCTACTGCATCAGCGCAGGCGTCTTCCGCAGTCTCATGCAGCAGAACGTGGAGGTGCGGTGCTTCGCCTACCAGATGACCGCTGAGCGCTTCTCCGACACCATGTGGACGATGCAGCAGATCCTCTTCATGAGCGCCGACCGGCGGCTGGCCATCTTCCTTGCGGACGAGCTTGCCAAGACCGGCGGCGACGATATCCGCCTGACCCAGGACCAGATGGCAAAGTACATGGGTTCTGCCCGCGAGGTGGTGAGCCGCCTGCTGAAATACTTCGCCGGTGAGGGCATCGTGAAGCTCTATCGTGGCGGCGTGACCGTGACGGATAAAGACCGTCTGATGAAGATAGCACACGGAGAATAAAACAGAAAAGGGACGCTGCGCATATACACAGCGTCCCTTTTATCGTGCGGAATTACCCTTTGCACCCCTGCTCTTCCCAGTCGCCGAAGTCGGAGACGTCGGCGATTTTAGTCGGGTCGAACTTGCCGTTTTCGTCCTTGGGGGCGACGGCGGGGCCGGCCTCTACGGGGTTCGGGTTCGGAGCCTCGGGGTCACAGACCGGGCGCTCTTCGCTCAGGTCGGGCAGGGTCACAGGCTCTGCGGCCTCAGCGGGCGCTGCCTCCGTCTCAGGGGCAGCGGGCTCCTCAGCGGGAGCGGTCTCTTCTGCCGGTGCGGCGGCTTCGGCCTCTGCCTTGGCCTCACCCTCGGCGTATGCCTCGGCGGTCTTGGCGGCCTCTGCGTCGTCCTTTTCGGCTTCCTCGGGGAACTCGATGGATTCGATGATGGGTGCGGCCTTTTCGTTCAGGAGCTTGTCCATGATGACGATAGCGGCACCGGTGGCCGCCACAGCGGCGGCAGTACCCAGAATGCGGAAGATTGCTTTCATGCCATGACCTCCTTGGTTATGCTGCAGTTAGGAGAAGGTGACAACATCGTTCAGCGGCTTCTCGGCAGGCTCCACCGACAGTGCGGTGAGCACCGGGCCTTTGCCGCGGTAGATGTTATGGAACTTATAGCCGACCTTTGCGGTCACTTTGACCCATGCCCGCTGCTCGAGGGCCTTGTAGCCGTCGTAGCTGCAGGGGAAGCCCACGAACTGGATGTCCTGCACGCAGCAGGTCATGGCGAACCGGCCCGGCACGAAACTGTTCTTGCCGGCACGGTTGGTCTGGCAGACCTGTGCGAGGAACTTGACGGTCTTGCCCGCGTACTTCTGGGGCTCGTCCTGACAGTCCATATACCAGATGCCGTAATCGTCGTCCGGGATGTCGATGACCGGGGCATTGATGTCGAAGGGCAGGGGGTCGGGGATGTCGTCGTAAGCCACGCTGCCGTCCTTGAACTCGTAGGCGATGTCACACTTGCGGGATGCCTGACGCACCAGCTTGTGCAGCTCCTGACGGGCGGCGTCGTTGTTGACGGCCTCGGCGCGGTTGAAGACGATGAGTTCACTGCGGGCGATCTTGTCCAGCATCAGCGCACGCATGGAGTTGTCGCGGGCGTAGGTCAGCGCGGTGGTGCCGTCGGCGGTGGCGATGCACTGGTAGACGATCCAGTTTTCGGGCAGATTGTTTGCCAGGTCCTGCAGCATCCACATACCGTTATACTCGATGACCACGCGGCCTGCGTCGGCCTCCTTGGCCAGCTTTGCGAGGTTCTGGGGGTTCAGCTCAGCCTTGTCCTCGAGGTTGTAAAGGGTTACGCCGGGGAAGGCGAACTTCTTCTCATTGTACTCTTCTTCGCCCTCCTCGCAGACCAGCAGAAGGGTCTTGTCGCCGGAGTCGAAGTTGGGGTCTTCAAAGGTCTCCTGAATGAACTTGGTCTTGCCGCTCTCGAGGAAGCCCACAAACAGGTAAACCGGGATCTCATTTGCCATAATCTTTTATCCTTTCAGGGTCGATCAGCAGCCGAACAGTGCGGCGATGGCCTTCTCGTCCAGCTTGGAGCCGATGACCACCAGCTTGCCGCCGACGTCTGCGCCGCGTGCGCGGACTTCCCACTCGCCGGGAACGTAGTCGAACTCCAGCCAGCCGTCTGCGCCGCCGTCCACGATGCCCTTGGAGCGGAGGATCATGCCGTAATTGCCGGTGTCCAGCTCGGTGAGGGCGTGCTCAATGTCAGCCTTGGAGAACTTCTTGGCCGTCTCGACGCCCCAGCTGGTGAAGACCTCATCGGCGTCGTGGTCATGATGATGGTGGTGATGATGGCCGCAGCAGCAATGCTCGTCGTGGTCATCATGGTCGTGATGGTGATGATGCTCATGCTCGTCTTCATCATCGTCATCGTGGTCATGGTGATGGCCGCAGCAGCAATGCTCGTCATGCTCATCATCGTGGTCGTGGTGGTGATGATGTTCGTGCTCGTCTTCATCATCGTCATCGTGGTCATGGTGATGGCCGCAGCAGCAATGCT
>OGFP01000035.1_pt1 | contig 99840 bp, 74 predicted proteins | sample 1570971 | NCBI WGS metagenome assembly OGFP01 (sample SAMEA2582033, study PRJEB24529) | metagenome | biome: Human gut stool | place: China | collected 2011 | reverse complement strand
TACCTTCTGAACGGAAAGAACGAGAACGACCCCGGAAAGATCATCGTGCAACTGCTCATGAATCTGCTCGCCGACGAGAGTCAGCGCGACATTGCCGTGGTGCTCTGCGGATACAAGGAGCCGATGAACGAACTGCTCGAGACTAATCCAGGACTGCTGTCGCGCTTCCCCAACCGCTTCGAGTTTGCCGACTTCAGCGTCGACGAACTGCTCGAGATAACCAGCCGTCGCATTGAGGAGTACAGCTACCGCTTCACCGTAAAGGCATGGCAGAAATACACCTATATGATAGCGCTCGCCTTCAGCGCCCGCGACACCGAGACGTGGGGCAACGCACGCTTCATAGCCAACCAGCTGGAGCGCATATACATTCAGCACGCCACACGATGCGTGAAGCAGCCGCCGAAGAATCACAACGACCTCCTTCTGATTACGCCGGAGGACATTGTGCCCATAGAGATGCCACGCAGAAAAAACAGAATAGGCTTCGGAGTGTGACTCCAAAGCCTATTCTGCAACGTTTTATTACCTTTAAAAACATCACGGATATTCAATACATTTCTTATTTTGTTTGTTATTTTGAGGATTTTGTGTATTTTTGAACCATGATTAGCTAATCGAAACCTATTTTCTAAAAACTGAATCCGTAAAACTTAAAAAGAATATGAAATACATGAATTTTAAGAATGTCGTGATTTTTATTTTATCTTTGACTACAGTATGGATTGTTGTAGTCTTTTTTTGTTATAAAGGGTATTTTACTAATATCGAGGTCGGTCAGATTCAATTAGATGATTGTCCTTATTTTACTACACAAGATAGTGTAGTATTTGATACTGGTGCAGATTTTTCATATATATCTTCTAATAAAATTGGATTCCCTTTTTTATCTCCAGTCTTGGTTAACGATGGAGAAGGTAATAATAAAATTTTACCAATGTATTTCACACAATATTTTGAAGTTAATGATAAAGTAAAAATTAAAAATTTCGCATACTTTTCAGGTTTCAAAAGCAATCGAATCAAAGCAATCATTGGAATGAATGTACTATCAAAGCTAAACATGCTTTTTCTTTCGACCCAAAATACATTAGACATAAAGTCTTTTGATTTTAAACCACAGATTCCTTCATCCGCCACTATTCTTCAATATAAAGATAGAATATCTCCAAAGGTAACCTTAAGATTAGACAACGTAGTTATTGATGATATTCTTATTGACACAGGATTTGATGGTGATTTGGCGATAGATGAACATTACATAGAGAAGCTAAAATCTAATCATTCTTGCGATTCAATGATTAGCACATTTCTTACGCTATTTGATACTCACACAGTAAAGAATATAACATTTTCAGAATTATATATTAATGAAAGACTATATAAAAACATACAAGTACTTCAACAAAAAAAGAGACTTTTAGGTTCTAAATTTTTGAAACGATTTGATAAGGTGTTTTGGGATAGCAAAAATCTAACAGTTTATATGTGGAACGAAAATGATGAATATTAAAAAGTCTATTCATCAAAATTACTGAATAAAATAAAACGAGAAAGGAGACCAACATTAAAGGCATCCTTTCTCGTTTTATCAAGATTATTTCTTCAAGAAGCCATAGTCGTACACTTTAGGCTCTATGTGAGCAGCAAGTAGTTTCATGGACTGTCTGAGGTCGGCAAGCAAGGCATTATAGGTTGCATCCTCGCTGGTGGAGTTCATCTGCACCTTTCCACTCTTCGTGGTCTTTGTACCTTGGAAGTGCATCTTTATGTCATAGTAAGAAGCATTAGGGTTGGCTCCTGCTTGTTTGTGATAGTAACGCCATAGCTCTCTTCCGGCATCCAATACAGCTTGTGCTTCTTGTGAAAACTTCAAAGGTTCTGTTGGAGTGAATGAATTGCCATCTGGTGTCTGAGCTTCTTGCTCTGTAAATATGTCTTGTATTGTTCCTTCTTGCTGAGGCTTTTCCTCTTTCACTTTACCCATGATGAAGTCGTGCATAAAATGACTCTCGAAGTTGTCTTGTGCGCCTACCTCTTCCTCGCTGAATGGAATCCAATGGTTAGTGCCATGTTGGCTTTGGATGTTGTTTTTTTCATTGAATAACGTGAAGACTAAGCAGTCGGATAAAAAATGTTCGTTGCAATTCCATTCCTTATTTGGATATAGAAATTGGTCTCGGTCATTTACCCATGTTGCTTCGGTACAAAGTCTGACACTGAAATAAACACATGATGGTATGACATTCTTTCTTGTTATCCAAGTACCTTTTACCTGTTTTAGGTCATTGGTAGATGGTGCTAAAGTCAAGAACACACCTCTGTTATTTTGGAAGTCAGTTCCTAAGAATCGCAGGTATCCAAGATGGTCTCCTTGTTTGTCGTAAAACTTTCTGAACCAGTCTATGATTAGTTCGCCTCCCTTACAAGAATAGATGTTCTTGCTGCCAATCGGATTGCCTTTGCTGTCGTAAACATCAGCAATGCAAGATACGAACTCTTCCTTCTCTGCAAGGTGAAATATTTGGAAACCATATGGGAAATGCCCTGTTACATTATCGAATGTGTTTGCTGGAACGATAAACATCCTACTGAGCTTTGCTTGGTATTTAGCTCGAAATCCAGAAAAGTTTGGACCTTGTAGTGCTTTCAGTGTAGAGAACAAGGCAAGTGTGCAATCAGGAATATCATTTGCTATTCTTGCAAAGAATTGTGCGAATATCTCATTGCCTGCTCTTCCAAGTTCTTTCTTGTACTTGTCTTTTGTAGAGGTGTAGGCTAATCCCTTTCGGTTGCTACCCGTTCCTGTAACTGTTCTTGCATTGCTGGCTTCTGCACAAGGTGGATTGATATAAATAATAAGTTTCTTGCGTCTTTCTTCATTTGTTATGATGTCTTTTAGACCAAGAGGTAATTTGTCGAAAGAGTCATTGAGAAAGTCAAATTGAAATACATGACTATCCAAAAGGTTGGCAGTACCGACCTTTTCCATATTAGCAATTCTGTCGTGTATAACATCAACGTCTGCTTGGTCTAATGTGCTTGCCCAAATTTGATATTTGTTAGTAAGGCCAGCAAGAAGGTTCCCTGTGCCAGCACAACAATCCCAAATGTAATATTCATCCTGCCAGTCTTCTCCCAAATCTTTAGCGATGTATTCTTGTGAGAGTTCTACCCAGCATTGAGGTGTGAAGAATGAACCTTTGCGCTCTCTGATGTCTTGCGGAACAAGTAAGTCTCTACGATTAGCAATATATTCCCAGTATTCTTTACGTGGAGGGCGGACGTAGAGATTCCAAAATTGGTTGTGTGCAATCTGGTTGTCGTTGAACTGTGCTTTCTTAGAATCGAAAAGCCCTGCGGAGTCTATCTTACGGTCAAGTTCATAATGATTCTTCTTCAGCAATACATATAGCCTATCTCTAAGGGTTGTGTTTTCCTTAGAGAAGATGTCTGCAAGAAAGAAATCTGCATCAATAATACCATTTTGTTTAGCTTTTTCCCAATCAAGTGTGATAGAAGGTTTGACCTTTTCCACCCATTTTCTGTAGATATAAGTGAAATTATTCTTTGTTATATTGATACCATTAGTTGACTGCTTCCCCAACTTGAAATTAGAGCGAATGAACTTTCTTAGCTCCTTTTCATCTTTATGTAGGTAGAAGAGCCTAATCTCCTTTTTGAGTTTCTCTTTCAGCAAGTCGGAGAGCATGTGAAACTCTTTGGTGCTATGGTTGGAGGGAGTGACATTCCAGTTGAAGTCATTCTGATAGAATACACTTACAATGTTATGATATTCGATAAAGGCAATCTTTTCTTCATCGAAGGCTCCAAGATAGCGAGGTGGTAAGTATGATTCGTGTGTATGGGCTTTACCTATGGTAATGATGAGTTGCACGAAAGATGCATAGATATCTTCCGTGTTTCCTGCTTTAGCTTCTGCCCATAAGAAATATTCTTGGTCGGATAGCTCGTCCTCACTTGATCTTTTTGTTGTTACAGCAAAGTCTATGTCGCCCAAGATAGGTGTCGCATCATAGTCTTGAAAGAATTCTTGGCGAATTTTATTCTTTACTTCCTCTTCACGTATTTTATTTGTTGCCATAATTATTTGTCATTAAGTTATTCAAATAGTTTTCTTAGATCCATGTTCAAGAAAACTTCTGGTGAGACACCTTTCTCGCCTACGATAAATATTGCCGACGGATGGAATAGATTGCGAAAACGCTCTAAGCCCGTGGTATAAGCCTCTCCATTACTTTTTACTTCTATAGCTATGAATTTCTGATTCTTCTTAAGGATGAAGTCAACCTCGTCGTTGCCTTCTCGCCAGTAAAAGACTTCAAAACGATTGGTAAAAGCTTCGCTTAATATGTAGGCTCCTATGGCGGATTCAAAGAATTGTCCCCATTGCTTACTATCAGAAACGGCTTCTTGAAATGTTAAACCTAATTGAGAACTCAATAAGGCATTGTTGTACACTTGGTATTTAGGAATGCTGGCACGTTTGCGGGCTACATCTATAGAGAATTTCTGTAGTCCCGTAACAAGTCCGCTATCGCTCAAAAGATTTAGATAGCCTGCCAATGTAACTGTGTTGCCAGCATCTTGCAATATTCCCAGCATTTTTGTTAGAGAAAGTATCTTACCCGAATAAGCTACGCTCAATTCGAAAGTTTGACGAAGCAGAGCAGGCTTTCCTATTGGAGAATCCATCAAGATGTCCTTGTTTATAGTAGCATCAATGATGGCTCCGCTAACATAGTTCTTCCAACGTTCTTCGTCACCAATAAGCATGGCAGCTCCTGGGTAGCCTCCAAAATAGATGTATTGTTCAATAGTCATTCCAAAGGCTTCTTTCATTTCTGGATAACTCCAATGGCTCATTCTGATTTCCTCATACCGCCCCATGAGAGATTCTGCCAATCCTTTTTCTAATAACACCCTTGATGAGCCTAATAATGCCACTTTGATGTTGATGTGATTTAGACTATCAGCGTCCCATTCTTTCTTTACATATTCACTCCAGTTTTTAAGTTTTTGTATCTCGTCAATAACCAAGATCATTTCTTCAAGTCCTTGTGTGCGCATTTGAAGACGCGCATTATTCCAACAATCGCTAATCCAAGTAGAAGATGTTGAAGGTATGGTGTCGGCAGAATAGAAAAGAAACGGTTTACTTAAATCATCCAATACTTGCTTGATAACGGTAGATTTTCCAATCTGTCGTGGTCCCATGATTACTTGGATGAACATTCTTTGTTCACCTAATCTATTGATGATGGTATCATATATCTTTCTTTTGTACATGGCCTGTTGCTTATAGATGATAATGTGATATGTATAGTCTTATTATATTTAATTGGGGCTTTTCAAGTTGTTTTACTCAGCATAATGAATAATTTTACTCAACGGACTGAGTAATTTTACTCAACGGACTGAGTAAAATCCCATCTTTCGATGGCAAATATAGAACTTTTAGCTGAAATAACCGCATCTGGCATGTATATTTTTGATTATTTTACAAAAGTATTCTTTGGAATTACTCATTAAAACCCAAACAAAATCCACTCTTCTTATAACATCTTATGGAATGATGGGGAGTTTCAGAGAATATCACAACATAAACATCCCAAACTCAAACAGTTTGTTTACGCATTGTTTACGCAGAAACCAAAAACAGCGGCCTACGCCGAAGCGTAAGTCGCTGTAATAGAAGCGTGGACCAGCCTGGGCTTGAACCAGGGACCTCCAGATTATGAGTCTTTTTGTGGGGTATTTCATGTAATTACATGAGGTACTATTGCGCTGATAATCAGTGACTAATGAATTTTGCAGTTTGCAGGAAAATCACTATATTTGCACCAGTTTTCATGCGAAAAGGTCACCTGAAGGTCACCAAATGAACACGATTTCACTTGTAAATGAAGGTATTATGGAGAATGGAAAGATGAATAAGGTTACTAAAACTACAAAAGAGGATGCAAAAACCACATCAAGAGGAGAAAAATGCCTTGCGAAATTCACGGCTGCGAATGGCAATGTATATGGTTCGCTGACTCTTGACATACGAAAAGCGGGCGACTATTCGCAACCGCTTCCAGTAGCTGTGCGTGTGTGTCATGGCGGACAAAAGATTTTCCTGCGTTTAGGAAAATCATACACTATGGAAGAATGGTTGGTTCTTTGCGATTATGAGAAAAGCGGTCGGCGCATCCAATTAGCGGAGCGTAACGACATGAAGAATCTGATGGACAGAGTGGAACTGATGGTTAACCAACTTATCTCGGAAAACAATTTCTCTCTTCGCAAGTTGCAAGACAGGTTCCAAGGCAAGAAAGACGATGACAGCACCATCATCACAGTTTGGGATTCGTACATTCAATCTAAGACCAATGAAGGCAAGGCTGGTTCCGCTCGTTGTAGTAAGGATGTACGCAATCGCTTTGTGAAAGATTTGGGAACGGATGTATCGTTTGCAGATATTAACCGTGACTTTATCTTGAAATGGGTAAAAATCATGAAGAAGAATGAATTGAGCACCACCACTATTGCTATCGCACTTCGCAGTCTAAGGACTATAATCAATATGTGCATAGCTAACGGACTGATGAAAGGTGATACCAAAGAAATGTTTAAGGATACGGGCTACAACAAAGCGCAGAGCCGTAAGCATGAGTTTCTTGACGTGGCTACCATGCGGAAGCTCTATGACTTTTGGAAAGCTGACGAGGCAAAAGACAAAGATGGAAACGAACTGTTCCTCGGCAGAGAGAAGTATGCCATATTTCGCGACCTTGGACTATTCCTTTTTATGTATCTGGGCGATGGGCAGAATCTTGCTGATACACTCCGACTGACTTATGATGAACTATACTATGCCACTCATGGCAAGCAGCTTCGTTTCCTTCGCCACAAAACTCGTGAGCGGAACGAGAGTGCCAGCGAAGTGATATTTCCTGTCACTTCCGAGATTCAAGAGATACTCAACCGGTATGGCAATGTTCCAAAACTTGGGCGGAGGGTGTTCCCCATCATGAGTGAGCTAATCACACCAGAACAAGAGATATGGGTTATCCAACGCTACAACAGATATATACGTGAGCACATGGCAAAAGTTGCCAAACTATTGGATATGGAACAGGTGCCATCACCCACTTGGGCAAGGCACAGCTTCGCTACCAACCTCAATAACTCTGGTGTCGTACCTTATAAATATATAAGCGACAGCATGGGGCATAGTGGCGGCGGTGACATTACTTCCAATTATATCGGTGCCTATCCGCTTGCAAAGATGCTGGAGTATAACCATTATCTACTTAATGAGAAGTCGAAAGAAAGTACTCCTGTGGTAGATAAGAAAGCCCTGCTTGAGATGCTGAAAGGCTTGAGCGAGGAGGAACGGACGGAGTTGATGGCTAACTTATCAGACTAATTATAGTTGCTCACCGCAAGAATGCCAAGTGAAATACCGCAAAAAAGTGGATTAAAATGCCACAAAAATACCGAATAAAATACCGCAAAAAAGTGGATTAAAATGCCACAAAAATGCCGAATCAACCTTGCAATTCGCAGAAAATATGTATCTTTGCAATTGAAAAAGCATATTATATGAGTTACTATAAAAGAACTGCCGATGCCCTGTTGCAAGACTTGCTGGATGCATTTGGGGCTGTATTGATAGAAGGACCAAAATGGTGTGGCAAAACCACAACTGCGTCTCAACTTGCAAACAGCATTTTGAGAATGCAAGATCCTAGTTTGCGTGAGGAGTATTTGGTCACCGCTAAAACTAAGCCGTCCATTCTGTTAAATGGAGCTACGCCTCGCCTTATTGATGAGTGGCAAGATGCTCCAATGTTGTGGGATGCAGTACGAACTGTTGTTGATGATCGTCAAATCCCCGGACAATTTATACTTACAGGTTCCAATGCCGTTGACAAATCCCAAATACACCATTCTGGAGTTGGTCGTATTGCCAGACTGCGTATGCTGCCTATGAGTTTGTGGGAATCACAAGAATCTACAGGTGAAGTTTCGTTGAAAGAACTTTTCAACAATCCAGATTATGATATTGACGGTAAGATGTCTAAGATGACCGTTGAGGAATTAATCTTTGCAGCCTCCCGAGGCGGATGGCCAGCTTCTTTGTTGGCTCGTACCCCAAAGGCTCAACTACTCGTTGCAAAGAACTATGTTCAAACAATTTGCTCCAACGACATTTCTAGCATTGATGGCAAGAAAAGAGATGCCAGACTGACCAGTATGATACTTCGGGCGTATGCCAGAAATGTTTCGACTCTGGTCAAGAAGAAGTCGCTTTTGGATGATGTGACCTCATCTGGTGAAGTGAGCTGTCATGTAGATACGTTTGATGACTATGTTTCTGCTTTGGAAAAGCTGTTTGTCATTCAAAACGTCAGTGCATGGTGTCCTGCCATTAGAAGTAAAACTGCTATCAGGAGTGGTGTGAAACGATGTTTCTGCGACCCTTCCATTCCGATTGCTCTTTTGGGGTTGTCTCCTGAAGCGTTGACCATGCAGCTCAAGACGTTTGGATTTATCTTTGAACAGATGTGTATTCGTGACCTAAAGGCATATACTATAGACTTGAACAGTCACGTATCTTATTATCATGACCGATATGATTTGGAAGCGGATATAGTGCTGCATCTGGAAGATGGACGGTATGCCTTGATAGAGTGCAAACTTGGCAGTCGTGAGATTGACGATGGAGCCAAACATCTGCTTGAACTCAAAAGGCTTATACAGGAACATAACAAAACAGAGAAACAGATGCCCATTCGGGAACCGGATTTGCTGATAGTGATGACTGGTGGAAGCATGGCATACACTCGTCAGGATGGCGTGAAAGTCATTCCGCTGGCTTGTCTTAAAGATTAACCATATTAGCTAAACTAACACTTATGGGCAATAAGATGAAGGAATGGTTTGAGGCGAACCAAGAAATCTATGCAGAGTTCAAAAGTAAGATTCATTCCACATTGGACATTCTATCACAAGATGGAACCAATGTGGCAGAATGCGATGATACTGACTCGCTTCAAAATATGCTTTTAGAGGCAATGACAGCAAAGAATATGCCTGTTGAGAACATAATAAACACCTTCTCTAAAGCCGCAGAAGAAGGTGATGTGGCTGCTTGTTGTATGCATTGCTATTTGGAATTGGATAATGGGTTTAAGGAAATAGAGAGTGCCATGACTAAATTTGAGCAATCTACGGATGCGCAATATATCAAAGATGGGGTTAAATTCCACTTGCAGGATAAAGAGCAGGAAACTCAAGAGGCATCAGACCGAGAACTGAATCTATTGCGTTTGCGCCGTTGGCATTACGAACACCCGAAAGAATATCAAGAGTTCACAAATCTCTTCACAAAAGCATACGATGGTGACATGAGCTTCGCCTTCAAAGGTTTTTCCTACTTGATAGAGCTGCTGTCGCTTGATGGTATAAAAGGTATCTCCGAATTATTGTTAAGCCTATGCCCAGGAACTGAGAGCTACAACAAAGCTCAATTTTCTAATGTTAGTCAGCAGGCACACGAAAAACTGACTGAATTGTTTGCCTCCACATTTAACAAAGAGGAAACAAAAGATAAATTGCAGCACAATAATCCTTTCTTGTTCAGTGTGTTCTATTGGATGATATTTGATAATGGTTTCGTGAAGTCCGCTGATTTATTATCCAAAACAATGATGGGAGAGAAGCCTTCTTTTTGGCAGAAAAACTTTGGCGAACAAATTATGCGCTCTTTGATGCTTACCAGTATGGATAAAGCAACTTACACTAAAGGAACATGGAAAGCAACAAACAATCGTGTAGTCAAAGATGTAGCTAATTCTGCATTACAAGAGAGTAAAGGCAGACGTGGACGTAAGCAAGTCTGTGTCCTGCTTGAAGAAATGCTTATACAACCTCATGCAGAACTTCTTACCAACGAGATAGAAAAAATACTCACCGAATGGATGGAAACGAATGATACGGATTCTATTCTTGCTTATATTTTTGCTGCGCTGACCAATGGAAGCTTGCTTAATGATACCTATAACTATCGTACTTTCCATACAGCCATCTTGGAAAAATTCCCATCCCTTGGATTTAAGTCTGGCTTTGATTGGGGAGAAGCCCTTTATAATGCCATTGTCAGTGAACGTGGCAACGACTATAATTTGAGTTTATCAGAAAAGACTGTTCAAACAGGAAAAGAACAGGCAAAGTTGATAAGCATAAGACTGCGCACCTTACTTTCCCCTGATGTATATTGATTGCATCATAAAGGCTTGATTTGTTAAAAAGAAACGCTGTTCCGTTAAAAGCACCTCGGCAGAAATCGTCATGATTTTTACCGAGGTGCTTTCATTTTATTCCATCGTAATTTCGCAGCGTAATTATTAAAACAACATGATATGCAAGGCAATTTTATAATGTTACAGAAGGATGACCTGAAACAGGTTGTTTCTGAATTGGTGGAAGAATTAGTTGGGAAAAAGCCACAGGCCGATTTGACACCAGAAGAGAGTGACGAGTATTTTACTCGCGATCAGGTATGTGAACGACTCCACATAACCTATACCACTTTGTGGCGTATGCAGAAGGAGGGAAGAATTGTAGTTCACAAATTGGGAGGACGTAATCTTTACTCGAAGAAGGAAATCTCCTCACTTCTGAAAGCTAAAGTACAGACTGCTAATAGCGCTAATCCAAATGTTTAATCTAAAAGCAAGCATTATGGAAGAACAATACATTCGAGTAGGCACTACTATATATAAGGTAGTGCAGCAGCCTTTGGCAGATGGAACGATGACTACCCGCAGATTGCAATGGAGCTTTGGCACTATCCGACAAGATTATGGTAAGCACAATATCCCTACTATTGATAAATATAATGGTTTTTGCACAGTGCCAAGTCACACAGACTACCAAAAGGATGTTGCAGGTTTCTATAATCTGTATGAACCAATTGACCATGTTCCGGCAGAAGGGAATTTCTCTGATATTGAAAAACTGCTACACCACATCTTTGAGGAGCAATACGAACTGGGGTTGGACTATATGCAGTTGCTTTATATGCAGCCGACTCAGAAACTCCCCATCCTGTTATTGGTGTCAGAGGAACGAAACACAGGAAAGACCACTTTCCTGAACTTTCTGAAAAGTATCTTTCAGGACAATGCCACCTTTAATACAAACGAGGATTTCAGGAGCCAGTTCAATGCTGACTGGGCTGGCAAGCTACTCATCGTTGTGGACGAGGTGCTGTTGAGTCGTAGAGAAGATTCAGAGCGATTGAAGAACCTAAGCACAGCCCAAACCTACAAGGTGGAGGCCAAGGGTAAAGACAGACAGGAGGTAAACTTCTTTGCCAAGTTCGTACTATGTTCCAATAACGAACTTTACCCTGTTATCATTGACCCGGGAGAAAACCGCTATTGGGTGCGTAAAATCCGACCACTTGAAAGCGATGATACCAATTTCCTGCAAAAGCTAAAGGAACAGATACCTGCATTCCTCTATTATCTCCAGCACCGCACACTCTCCACCAACAAAGAGGGGCGTATGTGGTTTCATCCTACCCTTATCAGGACAGAGGCTCTTGACCGCATTATCCAGTGCAACCGCAACCATACGGAGTTGGATATGGTAGAGCTGATACGTGACATTATGGAAACGCAACACGTTGACAAGCTGTCGTTCATCCCTCAAGACTTAATACCGTTACTGACCATGAACGGTGTAAAGGTGGAGCAATGGCAGATACGAAAGGTCGTGAAAGATGTCTGGCGACTTACCCCTGCTCACAATGCACTGACCTATCTTGCCTATCAATGTGACTACACTAAGCCGGGGCGTGTTTCCTCAATTAGCAGAGTGGGACGTTTCTACACGGTGACCAAGGAATTTATAGACTCTTTAGGTTTATAATCCTTTGTTGAGTTGTTGAATTGTTGAGAACAACAGACTAATCTTTGGTACTCAAACAAATACAATTCAACAAGCACTCAACAAGAGGTGTAACTGGGCAAAAGAGAAAGCTATTTTTCTTTTCACCAGCCCATTCTCTCAACAACTCAACATTTCAACAAATCACTCACATTATGACTATACAAGAAATAAAGGCAATCCAAATATCCAACTTCCTTGCAAGCAAGGGATATGAACCAATAAACAGAAAAGGAAATAAGTGGTGGTACTTATCGCCACTACATACGGAGAAAACCGCATCATTTAAGGTGGATTTAACCAAAAACGTGTGGTATGACTTTGCACTGGGCAAAGGAGGTAACATCATTGATTTGGCGATGCAACTATACCACACGCAAAACATTTCAGAAGTATTGCACATGATGGGGCATTCAATTATTCTACCCACAATACCAATCCATTCTACTTGCTCACAAAAGGACACTTCGTTTGAAGATATTGAGGTAAAAGAACTGGCTCATCCTGCTTTGCTACAATACCTCTCGGGAAGGGGTGTTGATTCTATTACAGCCAAAAGGCAGTGCGTGGAAATACACTACAAAAGTGCTGGCAAGCGATATTTTGCTATTGGCTTCAAGAATGATGCTGGTGGCTATGAACTTCGGAATCCATACTTCAAGGGATGTATTGCTCCGAAAGCAATCACTACGATAAGGAACCACGAAACCGCTTGTCACATATTCGAGGGATTCGTGGATTATCTCTCCTATCTCATACTACATGGCGAATGTGATGCGGTGGTACTCAACTCCATTGTAAACATCCCGAGTGCTCTCTCCATGCTCAATAAGTATTCTCAAATATGCTGCCACTTGGATAATGACAAAGCTGGCAGAATGGCCACCTGGCAGATAATGAAAGCATTGGGAAACAAGTGTACTGATGCCTCAAATGAGTATGAAGAATACAAAGATCTCAACGAGTATCTGATGAACAAAAGTATTGCATTCCTACAAAAGGGAAGAAACAAATTCTGACTTGGCGGCTGGACGCAAAGAGGTGTGGCGTGCACGATAGGGCTTGCCCTGATATAGCCCACTATAACTTCTCCACTTTATTCCCGAAGAGTGAGTGTTCGACCAATCTACCACATTGCAGCATGGTAAATAGAGCCAAAGAATTGAAAACCAACACTTTTAATAAGCCATAACGGCTGCTTGAATATCATTGGCAACAATATACTTTGCAGCCGAAATCGATAACGAAATAAACAAAATATCAGATTTATGACAGAAAAGAACGCATTAAAGATGAACCTCGACCATGAACGCAAGATAGTGGAGCTTCAGTCGAGAGTGAACAAGTTGGAGAACCTTTGCTACATGACAAAGGAAGTATTGAACCTTGAAGAGGCTTCCGCCTTTCTCGGCATTGCCAAGAGTACGTTCTACAAGATGACGCATCTTAACCAGTTGCCGTACTTCAAGCCTGCAGGCAAGCTCATCTTCTTTGAGAAGAAAGCCTTGCTTGACTGGGTGCGTGGCGCAAGAGCCATGTCGGAGGAGGAGATAAGACTGGAGGCTGCAAACCGTCTGAATGAAATGAACAATAGACCATAGCATCATGACGAAAGATGAACTTGTAAACAGTCTGCAAAAACGTGACCCTCTGTTGGCTAATGCGGTCAGCAATATGGTAGACTACATTTCCGACCGCTTTCCTGCTGCTTACCCAAGCAAGGAACAGACGGAAGCAGTCTATAACTATCTTCACTCGGTCTATGCTGACGGTGACGGAACCATGTCTGAAAGAAACTGTGAGCATCGAAGAATTGCATCACAGAAAATTACCATCAATGCCATACAAGTGCTTGACAGTCCCCAACTTGACCGACTGCAACGTGTGCTTGACCATATCGCATACGACAAGGAGTATTATATGCCAGAGAGAGGCTTCGGCATGAGGCGATAGTTTCTCTTTTGACGGCAGAGAGTTTTCCGCATAACAGCAAGAAAAGATTTACATAACAATAATAGAACAACGATGAACAGTAATATTTTCAACAGCATTATCCTGAGTAACGAACAAGTGAACTATCTGATGGGTGGCACGGCTGGCATCAATCGCCTTTCATGCCTTTATCAACTCATTCAGATGGTGACACGACAGATAGAAACCTCAAATGAGGTTGGGGAATCTACAACAGAATTGTGGGAAGTGAACATGTCAGAGGTGGCTCTATCCAAACTATGGAAGTGTGACCGAAAGACCGTCTCCAAGATGCTTGACCACATGAACAAATTGGGCATTCTTTCTTCTATACAGACAAGACGGGGAAGTGTTCACACTTTGCTCTGCATTTCAGCTTGGATTGTTGATGGCAAGAAGTTTGTCAATCCGTACTATATCCCCATCAACCAAAGAAGCAACTATGACAAGTCAAGTTCTTCTGCTTCCACAACCGCCTTCCCCAACAAAGAAGATCCTCCCATCAAGAATGGCGGTACTTCTCCTACACAACTTGCCAACAGTTCCTTTTCTTCCCTAACTTCTGGAAATGGCGATAATGGCGAGAAGGAAGATGATCCACAGCCAAGCGTCTCTGACATGGAACTGGAGGCGGAAGCCAGAAGGCAATTCTTCAAGGAACAGATGGAAGCGGAGGATGCCCCACAATTTCTGTTGCTTGGGTAATTTGAAAACCGTTATACAACAAGTCTGTGAACATGTGCAACCGCAGTGCGTAGCGTGCTTGTGCGTAAACTCTGATAGCAGTGCTATGCAAGAAATACCAATGTCATACAAACGCACTTCGTTTGTCCGTATGCCAATGGACTTCTTGAACGCTCGCAAGCTCGCATTGGGTTGCACACTTTTATAGAAGCAATACTTGGTATGAATAAGAAAAATATAGAAAAGGAAGCACCGAAATACACGAGCCGCCTGATAGTAAGGCTTACGCCACAGCTTCATAAGGAGATAGCGGAATATGCAGCCCTTTGCGGACTGACCACAAGCGCATACGCACGCAAGCGGTTGGAGGGCAAATATCCCAAACAACGCTTGACTGACAAAGAAATGGAGGCTTTGAACAGCCTATCGGATGCCAGGGGCGATATACAGAAATTGTTCGGCTTCCTCAAAGGTCGTCCGCTAACGGAACGTGAGAACATTCTACGTAGCGAAATCTTTATGAAACGATGGAGAACAAGCGCAGAGGTGATCTTGAACCGCATGATTGAGATAGAGAAATACTTAACACAATAGAACATACAACATATATGATAGCAAAAGCAAAGGTAATAAGTCATGGCGCAAATGCCATACGTTACTCAGTGGATAAGGACAAGGCGGAGATTGTAAAGACCAATCTCTTGCCCGATGATATTTCCCCAACGGCAATGTGGGCAAGAATGCTTGCCTTGCAGAAGAAGTTTGAGGACAAATTGAACCGTTATCATCCGCTCAAACGTAACATGATACGCATTGAGGTTTCCCCAACCTCGGAGGAAACGCAAGGTTGGACGATGGAGGAATGGCAGAGGTTGGCGGATGACTTTATCCGTGAGTTTGATGCGGTTGACCTTTCAGCCAAGTCGAAGCGCAAGAGTGCAAAGGCAACCAACCTCAAAGACAGCCAATATGTTGTTGCGCTTCATCGTGACAGCAAGAGTGGCATTATGCACCTTCATATTGATGCGAACCGCATAGACATAAGGGGCAACGTGAATGATGCCCATTATATCTACGAGAGAGCGATGGCTGCTGCCGCCAAGGTTGGGCAACAGCGTGGATGGAAAGATGCACAAGAGGTAAGCCGCCAAAATAAGGACGCGATAACCAATGATTGTCTTTCCGTTTTGGCTAAGATGCCGTACTTTGATTGGGGACTATACACAAAATGCCTCACACAAACGGGATATGATGTCAAACTGCAATCCGACAACAAAGGACAAGTGCGTGGCTATGCCATCAAGCGTGGTAACTCCATTTATAAGTCCTCGGAACTTGGCAAAGGTCGTTGTCTGATGCCCTCAAAGATTGAAGGTACTTGGGCAAAACTGCATCATCAAGAATTGGAGAAACCAGTTTCAACTCCAACAAAGAATACCCAACAGCCAAAGATTATGACTGTACCCAAACCCATGCCTACTGCGGACAACTCTCCAAAGATACGTCACTTCGATTTTTCTACGGACGAGTTTCATCATTATCCTGTTGACATTCCACAGAACTGTCTGGAAGTCATCGACAAGAATATTGCTTTGGATGCCGACAATGTGTTTGCCAAGATTGGTGATGTGCAAAAGACCGCCATCCTTCTCTTTGCTGAATACATTGATGCAGCCACAACCATTGCCGCCCAGTCTGGCGGTGGCGGAGGTGGCGCTACCTCAGGTTGGGGACGAGATAAGGACGAGGATGAACTGTCATGGGCGCATCGTTGCGCTATGATGGCTAATCGCATGTGCAGACCTCGCAAGAAGCAAGGATATGGCAGATAACCGAATGTTCAACCAACAACATTGATACTATGCCGATAGGTAAAAGCAAAATCTCGGATATGGATTTCGGATCTTTCGAGAATACGATTGACAAGAATATCGAAACGGACAAGGCTTCGGACAAGTTTGACCAACAGCTTCAAGCCTACAAGGATGCTGGCAATAGCTTGACTTTGGCAAAATCAAGTCTTGAAACGGCAACTGGTTCTTTGCAGGAAGCCAAGGAAAACTTGAATAAAGTCACCGATAAAGCGGACGCTGTTACAAAAGCCATTGATAGCTTTATTGCAAAAGTGAGAGATATAAAATTCAAGGCTAAAGTTGATGATGCCGACATGGAACAGGCAATCAACAACAGGAAGAAACTCATTGAAAACGAGTCCAAACTTCTTGAAGACCACCGAAAGGAGAACAAAGAAATCCTCACTCGACATTTCTATGAGATGTCTAATATGATGTCAAGGAATGAAGGTGTGTGGTTGTCAAATGGTTGGGTAAAGGCTTTGCTTTGGATTTTTTTGCCGTGTTTCCTTTATACAAGCATTTCGATTGTTTATCTTGTCGCATCATACATAGACAAGTAAGCTGAGGATGGGGTGATGTGGAGTCACCTCATCCTTTTGCCTTTTATAGCCTATGCTACTTTTCTTCCCTATTTCCCAAGAGACTTGAACATCCTGGTGATGCACTTTTTCTTCTGCCCCATATTCGGGTGAACATAGAGATTAAGGGTTGTTCTAATGTTGGCATGACCGAGCAATACACTTACTGTCTTGTAGTCACAGTTGCTTTCAATGCAGCGTGTTGCAAAGCTGTGGCGCAGTCCGTGTCAGTCGAGGTATGTCGAGACGCTTCATAAGTCCATGATAATAGTTGCGGTAGGTGCGTGGTCTGTCATAATGCGGAAAGCCAACAGCCTTTTGACGAAACAAAACATCGCCACACACTCAATGAGGTTGGCGATGTCGCGGAAGGTCGGTATGACTGGAAGATTGATAGAGGGCGAGGATTTACTATGTAATAAGGCAATATCAGTAAAAACATTATTATAGGTTATATCATTCCTTGTTATTTTCACGATACTCTAACGGAGGTATTCCCGTCAATCTACGAAAATAACGGCACAAATAGGAAACGTCTTCAAAATGCAATGTAGATGCGATAGACTTTATAGGCATATCCGAGTTTATTAACAGACTCTTGATTTCTGAAATGGCTTGTTTGTCTATTAATTCTTTCGGTGACTGAGACATATATTTCCGAACAATTTTGTAAAGATAGGTAGGCGTTATGGAAAGTTGCTCTGCATAGAATTTCACATCGCGGGTTTCGTGACAATGAATAGAAAGTAGTTTAAAAAAGCGATTTATAAGCATCCTTGAATGGCTGCATTTGTTGTGAAACACACTCATGCCGCTTTGGTTTAATGCAGAATCTATTACAATATACAAGTTTCGGACGCTATTCGCTACAAGCTCTTTCTGCATCGGACTTTCATTTGTTATTGTCCATTTCATAAGTTGCCACCAGCCGCTCAATAGATGCTCAAAGTCATGAGATGGATGTAATATTGGTGTAGAATACAGTGCCTCCCAGAATTGTGTGGAAAGGGGTTTATAAATAACTTCCTCTAATAATGGATATGATAATGAGAAATATTGGACTAAAAAAGAAGCGGATATTTTATCTATTGAAAAACTACTGTCGTAAAATAGCAAAATAAAATCTCCCTTGCGAAGGATATTTTTTTTGAAATTGATAGTAGCTATCGCATATCCAGAAATAACCGACAATGCTATACAGCCATTTGTATCTATAAGACTTCCCTTGCTTTCACTAAAATTTGTTTGTCCAATCGCAAATGCCGTATCACCTTTTCGTAATTGATATTTCATTCGAATCTTAAATAATTAATATTTTGCTTGCAAATATACAAAACAAATCTCGCAAAAAGAGTATTTTGTATCGAAAAGTACCATTGTTGGAATGATATTTTCTCGGTGTTGATAAAAATTTAGGCTAATTTTGCACCATGAAATCATAATAGAATCTCGATATGATAAAAAGTTACACATTTCTCATCTGTGCCATCCTCGCCGAAGCACTTGGCACCACTACATTAAAATTATCAGAACAATTCACGAAGCCTGTACCTGCTATTGTAACTGTTTTGGCATATGCAACAGCTTTTTGTTTACTCAGCTTATCTTTGAAGACTATCCCTGTTGGAATAGCTTACGCTATTTGGGCTGCGGTTGGTATTGTTTTAATAGCAATCATAGGAGCGATAGCTTTCAAACAAACACCAGATCTACCCGCCCTAATCGGATTAGTACTAATCATAGCTGGAGTGATAATTATTAACGTGTTTTCTAAGATGAGCGTTCACTAAACACGTCATAATTTCTTTGATATAAAAATAATGCCACTTTCAAATTATGAGTTATTTGAAGGTGGCATTTTTGTTTATATGTATTGGGCAATATACATTTGACATAATATAATTGCCTCTTTTGTACCTCGCTTGTTCCATGAATCGGACATAGCATTGATTTTCAGCAGTGGTAAGCAATTCCTTGACAAGTCTTTTGCAATTTTGACCTCATTCCGAACCGTTACCTCTAAATAATAAAAATACTTATTAACTGTTAAGATTTAGTTAAATCTTTCACCCAAAACACACGCCTTTTCTAATCCTTTTACTCCCTCAAAGCAACTTTTTCACTTCCTCTTTTCCCTTAACGGATAGTTGTACCGTTATTTTCTTATATGGTTGATTTTCAGCGATAAAAGTCATTATCAAATCAATCAAATAATCCTATTTTTTTAGCCTAATTTTTTCATGATAGAAATAGTTTACTATAACAGGTTTCCCTTTTTGAGAACGCCCGTATGGTAAATCGTTTATACGATAAGGATAACCTTCCGCTTGAGCAAACGCAGCTACTTCCTGTTCCAAGACCTGCCAGTAATCTTTTCGTTTTTTGTTGTAGATATCATCATACAAGGCTACAAGCTCCGGATGCTTTTCCCGTATATACCCCATGATGTCTCTCTTAAATTGTCCACGAAGATTCAGATTTTCCAGCCATATCAAATCTGCATAATCTTTTACCCTATTAACGATAGCTTTCACATCTGTAATTCCTGGAAAAATCGGTGAAATAAAACACACGGTGCGTATGCCTGCATTATAAATCTGTTTCATGGCTTTAAGTCTTCGCTCAATGCTTACGGCACGATCCATATCACATCTGAATTGTTCATCGAGTGTGTTAACTGACCAAGATACTGTCACTTTCTGAAAGCCTTTAAGTAAATCAATATCACGCAAAACCAAATCAGACTTAGTACAAATCATGATTTCAGCATTAGTGCCTTTTAACTCTTCCAGCAGTTTACGGGTTCTGCAAAAATCTTCTTCATACGGATGGTATCCGTCTGTTACTGAACCGATAACAATCCGTTGTCCATCATATTTATGCGGATTATCAATAGGTTTCCAGTGCTTTACGTCCAGAAACGTACCCCAAGGCTCTGTATGCCCTGTAAAACGTTTCATGAATGAAGCATAGCAGTACTTACAAGCATGAGGACAACCTACATAAGGATTGACAGAGAAGCCCCCTACTGGTAATGAGGATTTAGTCATGACATTCTGTACATCTATTTCTCTGATTATTTCCTTTTCCATATTCTTTCTATAAATTGTTTTGGTAGTTCTTGAATCATTCGGTATTCTCCCATTATAGGCAAAAGGTTTTCTTTCATAAATACCAAAATGTGATTTCTTTTCGCCTGTTCTACAATATGACGTACTCATTCAGGATTGGCATCTACTTTCCCTTTCCTTTTGCCTGTTTCCGTTCCTATAACAATCCATTCGTAACCCTCTTTTCAGGCTGTTTCCCAATCAGAGAAGTCGCTCATAATATTATTGTTTCTCCATCTTCTGGAATAATCAGGCGACTCATTTCTATTTTGTGATGCATGGCTTCGTTACGCAGAATTGCGCGTGTAGTCTGCCCATGATCGGTAGCTTCCATGTGGACTGCTATTAGTTTGATGTGGGCGGGAAGTTCATCGAGCATTGTCATAACTTCTTGCTCATCTGGAATGATAGAACCTTCTGTTTGAGAAAATTCAGGAAAAATTGCACCTCCACTGTTCACTATGATGTAATCTGGAGAAAATTGTTCAATGGCCTGACGGATACAGTCTTCCCATTTACAGTCACTCATTATATAAATAGTAGGGAAACTGTGTGCAGTAAGTACATAGCCTGATACCGGCCCCATCATTTCTCCAATCTTTCCGAAGCCATGGTGTCCTTGGATGCGATGAATGGTTAAATTTCCAATAGCTTTATCTTTTTCAATGCTTTCTACATTTGTAAAACCATCCTGTGTAATACTCTCTTTATCTTGCGGTTGTGTCAGGAACAGGATGTTCTTCGCTAAATGCTGTTTCACTGTCGGGTCGTAATGGTCAATATGGTTGTGTGTCAACAATACCATATCCAGACCGTCCGCAATTTCATTCATCGGCATCGTGAGGTGTACTCTTGGGGTCTTATACACACCTAGAGCCGACTGTAAAGTGCCTTTTCCGGCAAGCATGGGGTCAACAAGTATCTCTTTTCCAGCATAATGGATTCGCAATGTTGCATTACGGATCAATCGAATTGTTACTTTTTCTTCCATCATAATTTATTGTATTGATTATAGCCGCAAAGTTCGGTAAAAAAAATCGGATGCATTATGCCTTAAAAACAGGAATATATGCCATTTTGATAAATAAAAAATAGTATATTTGCCCCCAAAAACGAAATCTATGGATAAAATCGTCAATCCTGAACGTCTGGTCAGCGTTCCATTTAGCAAGACACGCTGTGGTGTGGACTTTTATATCAACTCAGGCTACAGTAGCGATGTATGTGGTGTCCTGACGGAAAACCCGGTGTTTAAAACAGATTTTTTTAGCTTCTATTTTTTTCGTAAGGCCAATGGGTATCTGCTGCTGAATTTCCGCAAATTTGAATTGCATGCCAATATGGTATTACTCCTCTCGCCGCATCAGCAGCAGGAATGGCACGTGGATGAAGCAGAACTAGATTACTCTTTTCTTATATTCCGCGAGGATTTTATGCGCACATTCTTAGCGGACAAGTTTTTTGTGTATCGCTTGCTGTATTATTATCAGACCGACACGCCTCCCTATCTGTTTACTTCGCCGGAAAGCATGGCGGAGTATATTCGTCTTTTAGGAATCATAAAGCAGGAGCTTCTGCATCCTGTTGCCGATACTTATAATCTCATTGTATCTGTGCTTTACTACTTATTGGTTATTATCAACCGGGCGTATGCCGCCACTTATCATTTACCGATTGATGTACCTAAAAACAATTACGCATTCCAGTTTAAGGACTTGCTGGAAAAGAATATCCGTACGAAACAGCGGGTGCAGGAATATGCGGATATGCTCCGTGTGAGCCGTATTACGTTAAACAGTTCCGTGATGAGTCAATTCGGTGTATCTGCCAATCATCTGCTCAAGCAGCGTCTGTTGGAAGAATTGAAGAATGAGTTACTGTTTGCTAACCGAAACGTGAACCAGCTGGCCGAAGAGTTTCATTTCTCCGACCCGAGTCATCTGATGCGTTTCTTTAAACGTGAAACTGGAAAGACTTTTACGCAATATTTGCGCGACTACCAAAATGGAATATACGAATGAAAACGGACAGACTGGAAAGCTTGCAGATTGGCCATTCCCATACCAAAGATGTTTTCAACGACTTACAAATATGCTTAGTGGGAAATCCTATTTCAGCCTAAAATGTGCATCACATTCCGCAGTGTCAAGTTCACCATAGAATAAAAATCTATAAAAATTCTCTGCAATCCCATGCAATTTCAAAAGGTCACTCTTGCAGAGTTTCGCTTCAAAAAGGTCACCTGAAGGTCACCTGTAAAAGAAAAAGCACCTACAGAAACTCTGTAAGTGCTTGATTATTAAAGTGGACCAGCCTGGGCTTGAACCAGGGACCTCCAGATTATGAGTCTGTTGCTCTAACCAACTGAGCTACAAGTCCGACTTAACCTATGTATTAGGATAAGTTTGCGACTGCAAAGGTAGTGTTTTTCGGGAGAAACGCCAAATATTTGGAACTTTTTCTGCATAAAACAATAAGAAAGGAGTGAAAAACACTGAGAAAGGGCTGAAAAATCATTAATAAACGTTATGTTTTGGGGAGTATCGGGTGGGTTGATGGGATGTTTGCCATTATTTTAACTACTTTTGCAAGCGTATACTGATGGTTCGCGGCGGTCGACGCAGATGCTCGTAACGGTCGGCGCGGATGCTCGTAACGGTCGATGCGGATGCTGAAAGCAAACGAAAATCATCAAGATATGTAGCATAAAAGAAAGGGTGAGAGGCAAAATATTCATATTAACCATACTATTTGTGTTTGTCATAAGTGGCGTTAGAGCAGACAATCGCAGTTACACGCTTCAGACTATGAAGCGCGTGTTCAGTTATGCTGCCTCAGTGGACACGACAGAACACAGCCCGAAGGAGGGCTATGCCTACACAAAGTACGCCATCCGCACGAACCGTCGCAACGCTGTGCTGCTCACTGTGCCGTCGATGTTTGCCATTGCAAACGCGAGCAGGCGCGAGGTATTCGGAGAGACATACAACCATATGAGAATTGATGCGGAGGGAACGGTTTCCGCCACCCGACTGCTTGAAAGTTCGACGACGACGCGCAAGTCGCAGCCTATGCCTACCGTGCTCAACTACCTCACACCGCTCATCAGCGAAGAGATGCTTATCGACGGGCGTATCATCTCGCCCTTCTTCCAACGCAACCGCCGCTACTATCGCTACAAGGCGCAGAGCTTCACGCAGGGCACGGCACTCGTGAACTTCACCCCACGCCAGAGCAGCACGCAGTTGGTAAGCGGTTGGGCACAAGTGGAAGAACTGACGGGACGCATCATTGAGTTTGCGCTCGACGGCGAGTACGACATGGTGCGCTTTCACCTCTCCACGACCATGGACGAGGAGAAGGGACGCACGCTGCTGCCCAAGGAGTGTACGCTGAATGCGCGTTTTCTGTTCCTCGGCAACGACATCACGGCTGAATACACTACGATCTACGGGTTGCCCGACTACGGTATCGACTCGCTCGCAGAGCGTGACGACACCACTCTACTCGCTCGCGTGCGCCCCATTCCGCTCACCGAGCACGAGGTTTATCTCTGCCAACAGAGCTACAACGACAATATTCTTAACGACTCGACGAGCAAAACGCATGGGAGCATATTCAACAGACAGTTGCTTACGAACGTCGGCGAGACGCTGATGGGACGCATCGGGGGCGACATAGGTAGAGATAAGCGCGGAACATTCAACATCGGTCCGATACTGAACCCTCTACAGTTCAGCTACAGCAATCGACGCGGTCTGACGTACCTGCTCGACGTGCAGGCGCAGTACAACTTCACTGCCAACCAGAAGATGCAGGCACGCATAAAGGCTGGTTATGCCTTCAAGCAGAAGCAGTTCTACTTCAACATTCCGATCACATACTACTTCAGCAACCGCCACAACGGATTCGTGCAGACGGAGTGGGCAAGCGGCAGGCGCATACGCAACTCGTCGGTGCTCGACGCCATCAAGGACAAGCACGACAACGCCATGAACTGGGACAGTCTGAACCTGACCTACTTCCGCGACCATAGCTTGAAGGCATACGTGCACTACGATCCTACGCCGCGTTGGGGCTTGGAGGTGGGAGTGATGGGGCACCGCCGCACTGCCATCCAGGACACGGGATTTGAAGAGGTGGGTATGCCGACGACATACATCTCCGTGGCACCGATGGTGGAACTGACGTACCGACCGATAGGCTATGCGGGTCCGATACTGACCGCCAACTACGAGCGCAGCATAAACGGCTTCATGGGGGCCAACATCGACTACGAGCGCATAGAGTTCGACGCGCAGTACATCCACCGTCTGTCGGCTCTCAACTCCCTGCAGATGCGCCTGGGCACGGGCTTCTACACACATCGCAGCACTGGCAGATACTTCCTCGACTATCGCAACTTCCGCGAGAACAACATACCAAACGGATGGAACGACAACTGGTCGGGCTCGTTCGAGCTGCTCAACTCCAACTGGTACAACGCCTCACAATACTACGTGCGTAGCAACGTGACGTATGAGACGCCGCAGCTCGCACTCTACTGGCTGCCCTACATAGGACGTCTGTTGGAGAAGGAACGCGTGTACGTCAGCGCGCTCTCCGTGAGTCACCTCACGCCCTATCTGGAATGGGGCTACGGTGTACAGACACGCGCACTGTCGATAGGTGTCTTTGCGTCGCAGAAGAAGTGGAAATTCACGGATGTAGCCGTGCGCTTCAGTCTCGAACTGTTCAACCGCTGGTAGGCGTAGGCGAACGCCGGAGAGGCTCGCGCCGACATAAAAAGGCACTATTCCTTTGCCATTCGCCTTAAAATCAGTATCTTTGCATATATGAGAAACGAATATTGCGCAACAATCGGGTTCTTCGATGGTGTACATCGCGGTCATCAGTTTATGATTGACAGCCTTACGACCATGGCACACGCACAAGGAAGGCAGTCGCTCGTCATCACGTTCGACCGCCATCCACGTCAGGTGGTACATGCCGACTACGTGCCACAGCTCATCACCACCACCGACGAGAAGCTGCAGCTGCTCCACACCACCGCTGCCGACCGCATAGAGGTGCTCCACTTCGACACGCAGATGGCGCAGCTCTCGGCATACGAGTTCATGCGCCAGGTGCTGCACGAGAAGTATGGCGTGGCGATGCTGCTCACGGGCTACGACAACCGCTTCGGACACAACCGCGCCGAGGGCTTCGACGACTATGTGCGCTATGGCGAGGAGATGGGCATGGAGGTGCTGCAGAACACGCCGATAGACATCGACGGGCTGCGTGTATCGTCGTCGCTCATACGCCGTCTCATAGTCGAGGGCAACATCACTGAAGCCAGCAACTGCATGGGCCACCCCTACTCTATCACGGGCAGCGTGGCGCACGGCTTTCAGGAGGGCCGCCGCATAGGTTTCCCCACGGCGAACATTGTGCCCGAAAGCGCAGAGAAGCTCGTGCCCGGAAACGGTGTCTATGCCACAAGAGTGAGCGTAGAGGGCGGCGAGTGGATGCCAGCAATGCTAAACATCGGCACAAACCCTACGTTCCAACGGCAGCAGACCACCATCGAGGCGCACATCATCGGCTTCAAGGGCGACATATACGGCAAGAACGTGCGCGTGGAGTTCGCCCAAAAGCTGCGCGACGAGCAACGCTTCGAGAGCGTGGAAGCACTGCAGAAGCAACTCGAGGCTGATAAGAAAGAGGTGCTGATGGTATTATGTTGAGATGTTGTTATGTTGAGGTGTTGAGATTTGTACTATTGTCAACACATCACCACCTCACCATAACAACATCTCAACATCATATCTCAACACCTCAACATAACAACATCTCAACATCATATATCAACATAACACCATCAACAATATGAACAAATCAGCAATACTGAACGTGGCGTTGTACCTCTTCGCCTTCCTTACGATACAAGCGATAACTGTAGCTGCAGCGATGCTCATAAGCCAATCGAGTGGCATGACGGCAAGCACCACAACCATCACAACACTCGCAAGCAGCATTATCACCATCGCACTGTTCTACAAGCTGCGCTGGACACCCTGCTCGGGCGCATACATCAACACACGCCCGTGGTTCACTATGTTCTGGGTGGTGTGCCTCACCATAGGCACCATAGCTCCACTGGCATACCTCACCGAACTGCTCGGCGTAACGCTGCCCGACACATACAACGAGATGTTCAAGGGCATCATGCAGCATAAGCTCGGCTTCATCACCATTGGCATCATAGCACCCATCGCCGAGGAATACGTGTTCCGCGGAGCCATACTGCGCGTACTCTGCGACATAACGGGCAAGCACCGCCAGTGGGTAGCCATAGTTCTCTCGGCAGCACTCTTCGCCACCGTTCACGGCAACATGGCGCAAGGCATCGGAGCGTTCCTCTGCGGACTGCTGCTCGGCTGGATGTACGTGCGCACGGGCAGCATCGTGCCCGGCGTAGTCTACCACTGGGTGAACAATTCAACAGCCGTGCTGCTCTACCGTCTCATGCCACAGTCGGCAGACATGCAGTTCGCCGATTTCTTCGGTGGCGACATGAAGCGCGTGGCACTCGCCATCGTCTTCTCGCTGATGATATTCGGTGCTTCCATGTTCCAGCTCAACCTGCGACTGCAGAAGCCTCAACAATAGCACCACATATCTCACCACCTCACCACCACACCATCTCAACACCACACATCATGCCCGATTTCAGAGACATCACCGTCAGCCAGTCAGTACGCTTCTGCGACGGTAGCCATATTGGCAACGACATACTCCTACTCGACGAAGTGGCGAAGATACCCATTCCGCGCGAGCCACGCCGTATGCAGTGTCTGCTGCTTGCCATGTGCCTGCGCGGCACCGTGAGCTACTACGTCGACTCGGTGAAGCACAACGTTGAGCCCGGCGACCTCATCATCATCAACCAGGGTCGCTCGGTCTACAACTGCACGCTCTCGCCCGACTGTCGCGGCATAGGCATACTCGTCGACTACAAATTCTTCAACGAGACGATAAAGAGCGTTCACGAGCTGTCGTCGCTCTTCCTCTTCGCACGCAACCACCCCGTATTCCGCCTTCCGAAGGAACGCGCCGACTTCATACACGAGACATTCTTCCGCATGAAGGCGAAGATAGACGAGCCCGAGAACCGTTTCCGCCGCGAGATGGTGCAGGCGATGTTCCTCGCCATGGCATACGAGTTGTCGAACGTCATCTACAGCGTACAGGCGCAGAACGAAAGTTGCAACACACGTGCCGAGGAGATATTCACGCAGTTCATAAAGCTCGTCGAGAAGCACTTCCGCTCGGAGCGCCGCGTGGGTTGGTACTCTGAGCAGCTCTGCATATCGCCAAAGTATCTCTCCGAGACAATCAAAGCCGTATCGAAGCGCACGCCCAACGAGTGGATCGACTCTTACGTCACCATCGAGCTGCGTATGCTGCTGCGCAACACGCAGAAGAGCATTAAGGAGATTGCGCAAGAGCTGAACTTCTCCAACCAGTCGTTCCTCGGCAAATACTTCAAAGAACACACTGGAATGTCGCCGTCGGAGTATCGTCGCAGCTGAGAAATCATACAACAAACAAAAATCGCCTCGCTTGGAAATCTCCAAGCGAGGCGATTTTTTTGTATTAGGGATGTCCGATAACACCAAGGGGGTGCACTTGTCTCAAGTGCACCAACAGAGAAAAGTGCACCAATGTTATGTCAGTGGACTTATTGCGTTGTTGGTGCACTTGAGACAAGTGCACCCTCTAAAGTTTACTTCACGATCTTAACGCCGTTCACAACATACACACCGCGCTTCAGCGAGCGGAGCGATGTAGCGTTCTTCATCACGAGCTTGCCGTCGATGGTGTAGACATCAGCAGGATGCTGAGCGTCGATTGTAATGCCGTGAATATCTGTCTGACACTCGTCAGATGTAGCAGCAGCCGACTCGCCACCAGTGAACACAGCCGATACGCTATAGCGTGTAGGCTCTGCCTTCGGGTCGAAGTTGATGTCGTAAGATGTTGCGGTAGCCGGAAGCTCCTTAATCATCTTGTCGTTGCGATATACGCGGAAACCCTCGAGCTTGCCGAAACCAGCCTTGTAGACGATGTCGTCGAGCATGAGCATGTAAGCATCAGCCTCAGGTGTAGCGCAACGGATAGCGAAGTAACTTGCGCCCTCCGGCAGGTCTACTGTGTAAGAATCCCACTTGCCACCGCTGTGTGTGAAGGTCTTTAACAACTTGAAGTCTGCGTGGTCGGCAGTCTTGTCAGAGTAGTAAACCTCGATGGTCTGCGGATAGCGGATGTTCGTCGGGTTAGGCTGACCATTGTTAGCCCAGAAGAGCACGGTCTGCGCCTCGCCAGAGAGCATCGGCGAGATGAGCCAGTTGTCAGCATCGTAGTAAACGAACTTCTTGTTGACAATCTCGCGAGCGAACATAGTAATCAGACACTTCTCGCCACCGTGAGGCTTAAGAGTGAGGTTCTGCGAAGTGATACCGTCCTGGATAGCATCCGGGTTGAACACGATATAGTTATAAAGTTCTGTCTCGTGTGGGAAAGGCATACCCTGCGAGCCCCACAGACCGCCAGTCTCACCACTCTTGATAGAAGAGTAGGTAGTCCAGTCGCCGAACTGGTTGATAGTCCAGTTGTCGTAGCTCTCGAATGTCTCGCGAGTCTGGATGCTTGCCGATGTCGGTACGCTCCAGTTCATGGTGAGCTTGCTTGTAGCCTCGTCCTTTGTAGCCGAGAAGTTCTCTGGCATCGGGATGCCCGACTCAATCAGTTCTACTGCCAATGCAGTGCTGTTGTCTGCCTTGTACTGGTCGGCATCATACTCTACGTCAGCATACAACTTGAATGTCTTCGATGTGTTGGTAGCGTTGTTCTTTACATTCACAACGAACGACTTGCTTGCGAGTGGCTGGATAGCCTCTGCTACGGTCTGCTCGAACATGATGTCGTTACCACTTCTGAGCTGCACGCGGTAGTTAGAAGCAGCCTTCTCGCCGTTGTTTGTCACGGTAACGGTAGCCTTACTCCAAGCTCCACGCTTCATCTTGGCAGGAGCCGAGATGCTTACAGCGAGGTCGTTGTCGTAGGTATTGTGTACGTTTACGTCGTCGATACGCACTACGCCGTATGTGTCAGCCTTGCCCACGAAGGTGAGGATAACGTAGTCTGCCTTTGCCATCTCTGCCGGAATCTTGAACAGTGAGCGGTGCCAATCCTCTGCCTTACCGCTGAGCTTTGAATAGTCGACAGTGCCGATGAGCTTGCGTGTGCCGTCAGGAGTCTGTGCGTACACCTCAATGCTGCAGTTCTTTCCGCTTGTAGCGTTGTGGCTGAATATCACAGCCGGGTTGCTTGCACCGGCGAGAGCTATCTTACCAGAGCTAAGGTCGGCTGTGCCACCCTTGCTGAACGATGTGAACACGCGGCAATTGTTATCGCCGTCGCTTGAGGTCTGGGTGTTATGCAGGAAGCCGATGCCACCCTCCTCGTCGAGTGTGAGCGACCACCAGAGGTGTGCATTCTCACCACTCACGAAGTTAGAACGGAACGGAAGAGCGTAAGGCTTACCAGTTACAACTGGCGATGACATTACGCGCTCGCTCTCGCCCTTGCTGTTCTTAGCGCCTACAGAGTAGAGGCGTACAGCCTGCTCGCCTTCTGCTGTATTGAACTTCTCAGTGTATGTGTTCTCTGTAACAGAGCCGAGGAGCTGCTGGCTTGTTACGCCGTCAGAGATGCGCACACGGTAAGCGTTGTATGTTACGTCGTTGGTGAGCACAGCACCACCATTTGCGCCTTGTGTAGAAGCCTTGTCCCATGTCAGCTTAACGCCAGTCTTCACGTCAGCAGCCTTCACGTTTGTGAGCGGAGCCGGTTTGTCAAGACCTACGTAAGCAGCCACAACAGTCGGGGTGCCTGCACCGTCGGCGGTGTAAGCAGTGATGGTGTAGTTGTTGAAACCAGCTACTGGTGAGTTGTCGTCGCAAGAGAGTGTTGCGCCCGACTTGCTTGAGCCGAACTCCTTAACGGTTACGCCGTCGCGAGTTACTACAACCTTTGTGACAGCAGCAAGTGTTTTGCCTGCAACGGTCTTTGTCGGCAGACGGAAGCTGATGTTAGCCTTCAGTGCGGTCGTCGGGTCGGGAGTGATTTTTACATTCTCCACAGCAGCAGGGGCATTGAGGTGACCATTGTCTACGATAGAGAAGTTCTCCACATAGATATAGTCCATTGCCTTGTCGCTGATAGCGTGAATACCGAAGTAGAAGGTTTGAGCAGCAGTTGTGTTAACCGTGCCATCGTATGTAGTGCTCGTAGCTGGCAGCTTTGTTGCTGCAAGGAATTTATTTGTAAGGTTCTCCACCTTATCCTTATTGCCCCACTTTGCCTCTATCTTCTCGGGGAAGTAGGCACTTGAGCTGCGTGCTGTGAATGACACCTTATAAGAGTGGTTAGCCTCAAGCTGTATGGCAGGAGTGATGAGCCAGTCGTCAGCAGCCTTGCTGGATGAAGCAGGGTAGTATGCGCTATGCTTATTCTCATGCCACTTCCATGTGTTATCATCGCCGTTTTCGTCGATAATATTAAAGAGATCCAATGACTCCTCTAAAGAGAAGTCCTCATAATAAGGCGGCACGATGTTGTCGCCGTAAGCCACAGCACCAGTGCGACGCTCTGCACCACGCTTCGCACCGTTGACGGGTATGATGCCGTAGTAGTAGTTGCGCAGGTGCTTGTCCTTGATAGTCTCCGAGAACGACAGACCGCTGATGTTAGTGCCTATGGTCTTAGCGTCGGGATAGCGCACGATGTCGTAGCGCAGGTCGCCGAGGTAGCCGTTGTGTACAGCACCCGAGGGCTTGCCCCATGTGACGGTTGCCTTACCGTTGGTGTCAATCTTCAGACGTGCGAACGACACCTGGTTTGGTTCGTCGTAGCCTACGTATGCTGTGGTCTTGGCAGCCTTGCTCTTGCCTGCTGCATTGGAGAATGTAACGGTGAAATTGTTCAGTCCTTCAGGAGCGGTGATTTCCTTGGTTGTTGAAGAGTTGGCAGGCATTGTGCCGGTGAGCACCTCTGTCTTTCCTGAGCGTACCGAGTAGTTCACGTCACCGCTGAGTGTCTGTCCGCCGTATGTCTTCGACGGAGCAGAGAGCGACACCCATCCCTTTGTCAATCCGTTCTCGAACTTCACTGAGAAGCCGGTAGGTGTGGCAGGAGCCGCTGCGTCGGGCGTTGCCTCTGGTATAGCCAAACCGAGTATCTGTGTATTGTATTGGAAGTTGGCGATGAGTGTTGCTTTACCCGTCTTGAGGTCTACCGAGTAGAGCGCAGCCTTCTTGTCAGCATCGTATGCAGCCCAGTAGAAGGTGTCGTCGTCCTGGTCGATGCCACCACTCTGTGTGTAGCTCTTCTCCGACGACGGTGCTACGTACACACCGGTTGGACCGATTTCGGTCTCTTCGCCAGTGATGGTGTTCAGCTCGTAGAGCACACCGTCGGTAGCCACAGCGTAGACGCGCTCCTCAGAGCTTACGCCCATTGCCACGAACTTGTGTTTAGACGGAGCGATTGTGGTGCGCTGCATCTTGTCGTAGTCGATGATACCGAACTCGAACGACGAAAGGTCGTTGGTATAGAACTGACCATACACCTTGCCGGTGAGCTGGCTTGTAGCGGTAGTTGTAGCGATTAGTTCAAGCTTTGAAACCAACTCCGGTGCAATCTCCTGATGCCATTTGTTTTCGGTATTGAACTGATAGTAGGTAACAACAAGCGAGCTTGATGCCTGGCTTCTTGTGAAGTGTACTGCGTGGTACTTACCATCGTAGTACGACCATCCGCCGTTTGGCGACATTCTACTGTCCAAATCTTCCGTCTTGAGGTCGCGGAAGTTGCCCGCTGTAGCTGCGTCGAACTCCATGTAACCAATCTGCTTGCTGGCAGTAGGGTACTGCGTAGCGTTATTCACATAGCCCCAGAGGTTGCGGCTGGCTGCACGTGCTGCTGCCTTTAGCGGACTGAGGAAATTAGCACCCGACTTCGCAGTCTGTGCTTTGGTCTGTGCCGATACCGGACAGGCTGCCATAGCTAAAGCTACAGCAGCTATCACAGAGGCAACAGAGCGTCTGTTTCTTCTGTTCATAATATAGAATTTGATGTAAGTTGTTATGTCTTTGTCGATTAAAGCGGATTTATTTTGCAAATATATATATAAATATGTATACAGACAAGCATAAAAGGTTTATTTAACAAAATAAGCCTTGTTGGTATCGCGCATATTCAATAAATCTACTACGATGTTCACAATACTTACAATCGTGAGGCACACGAGCCCCGAGCAGAGTATGACCGCAGCGAAGCGCGAATACTGTCCGAGCAGAAGCAGCAGACCGCTCTCAGCACCGAACGTGAAGAGTGGCTGGTCGGCAGGCGCATTGAGCATCATGGCTATCGCGCCTCCGCCTAAAACGAGTCCTAACACGAAGGTGGCAAGCATGGCGTAGCGGTAGCGTCTGATGCAGGCTTCTTCGTGCTGCTTCAGATACTCCACTGCGTCGAGGCGCTTCTCGAGTTTCCGGATGAATGCGTCGCCGTCGTCGAAGGTGGGTCGGGCTGCGAGGAAGAGTTCCTCAAGTGCTTTATCTTTCATCATACGTTCAAAATGGTTTTAAGGTTGTCTCTGCCGCGCGAGAGTTGTTTCTTCACGGCGTCTTCCGAATTACTGGTGATGCCAGCAATCTCCTTTATCGAGTAGCCGCTCATGTAGAACATCACTACCGCCGAGCGTTCCTTGGGCGAGAGTGTGGCGAGCGCCATGTACAGTTCCTGATGGCGGAAGGCGGAGTCGGCTGTGGCAGCTGAGGGCATGGTGCTCAGTGCTTTGAGGTCGTCGAGCGTGCGCGTGCTCGCTTTGTGGTTGAGGAAGGTGTTGCGCGCTATCGTGAACAGCCACGCGCGGAACTTGCCCTCGTCCCTATAGCCAGCCGACGAGAGATAAGCCTTGACGAGCGTCTCCTGCGCTATGTCGTCGGCATCGTCGCGCTTACCGCAGCAGAGGGCGAGCAGAAAGCCTCGCAATGCCTCCTGCTCGCTCTTCACCAGTGATATGAATTGTTCTCTCGTCATACGCTGTTTTTACTCTTTGTTCATGTTCTGCTCCTCTGCCTTCATCTCCTTCTCGAGCATACGGCGGCCTACGAAGTAACTTACGAGGAAGGCGATGCCGATGGCTATCAGTGCCGCGCCGGCAATGATGAGAATTTCGTTCTGCACGCTGAGGAAGAAATAGAGCAGTACGAAGGCTACGCCCATAAGGCAGCAGAGACAACCGTGCTCGAGTCTGGCGAGCAGCTTCTCCTTGATGAGCTTCTCCGACTTCTTCATCTGCTTCACGAGGTCTTCGACGTTGAGGTTGGGGTTCTTCTCCAATGCGGCGAGGATTATCTCCTTGCGGTTGCGCTCAGATGCCAAAGCACTCTTGAACACGATTGCTACAATAGTGATAGGGAGCACTACTGCCACTCCTATCGGAACTAAAAGTTGTACTAACCAAAACATAATCTTTTTTCGTCTTTAATTGTTATACTTGTTGTTCTATTCTATCGCTTCTTGCTGAAGCGGTTCATTTATATAACAAGTCACAGAGGCGAAAGGTGACATTGCAGCAGCAAAATTACTGATTATTTTTAGAAGGAGGGTGTATCAATCAGAAAGAAGACTGCTACAGCAATAAAAAAACAGATGGACAAGTGCACTGATTGATTGGTTGGTGTACTGATTAAGTGGTTGGTGCACTTGATTGGTTGGCTGGTGCACTGATTAAGTGGTTGGTGCACTTCTTGCTCTGGCAAGCGGCAAAGCCGAGCGGAGACAAGTGCACCCCCTAAGAGTGCGCATCGGTCGGCGCAGACATCCGCATCGGTCGGCGCAGACATCCGCATCGGTCGGCGCAGACCGCAGAAGTATAACTATAACACTGCGTTTCCTATGCTTCAGCAGTACTAATGCTGAGCTATGCCCCAGTGCTTAAGCTGCTCGAAGTCGATATCAGCGAAGCCTGCCTGTTGCAAGGTAACGGAGCGGTTGTGGTCGTTGAGATAGTGGCGCTTGCTGCTGCGGAACGCAGGGTTGGCAAGCGACTGTGGCATTACGTCGGCGACGCACTGCGCACTGATGCCGGCGATGGATAGCATCGTCGGGAATACCGACACGCTCGACTGCACATCCTTTTCGCGGTTGGCGTTGAGTGCCGACACCACTTCAGGATACTCAGCGCGGTACGACGCGGAGGTCCAGACGATAAGCGGCACGTGTATGCCGTGGCATGAGGGCGTGGGCGAGGCGTGGAGGAAACGCTTGCGATAGTCGTCGAAGATGTTCTCGCCGTGGTCGGAGGTGTAGAGCATTGCCGCCTGCGCACCGCTCTTGCCGAGCATCGTGATGATGCTGTGCAGCACGAAGTCGGTCTGACAGATGGTGTTGTCGTAAGCGTTCAGCAGCGACGGGCGGTTCTTGGCTTCTGCCTCGGTGGGCGTGTCGGGCAGGAACTTGGCGCGATGGCGCGGATAGCGGTCGCGGTAGTTGAAGTGTGAGCCGTAGGTGTGCAGCACTATCAGCTCCTTCTTGCGCTTCTTGGCAAGGATGTTCTGCACGTAAGGCAGCAGCCGCTCGTCGCTGGTCTGCGCCGTGACGTCGCCCGTGACAACGCTCACAGCCGAACGGATGAACACGAAGTCGTCAGCCTCGTCGCCGAAGAAGTCGATGAACGAGTGGTTGGGCTGCTGGTTGGAGATGAACGAGGTGTGGAAACCAGCCTCGCGGAACGCCGTGATAAGGCTTTTCTCGCGGTACAGACGCGCGTGGTCCTCGGCTGAAGCGGCGGCGAGGAGCATCGGCACACTCTTGTGCGTGGTGTTCGACTGCGATAGCACGTGGCGGAACACGCTGAGTCCGTCGGTCTTTGAGAGCAGCGGATTGGTCTCGCGCCCGTAGCCGTAGAGCTGGAAGTTGTCGGCGCGCGCCGTCTCGCCTATCACGAGCACATACACCTCGGCAGAGTCGGCAGCGTGAGCCGAACGCGCATTGAAGCGGAAGTCGGCTACATCGTTGCGATAGTCGGCTATGCGGCTGCTCTCGTGGCAGGCGAGGTAGAGGTTGTAGAAGATGTTGGCTGGGTAGACGTGGTCCTCGGCACGATAGTCGAAGTCGCTGTCCTTCGGATAAGCCACATAGCTCAGTGCTATGAACACTGCGCCCACAGCCATGCCATAGCAGGAGTAGCGGCGCACGCGCTTCAGGAACGCCTTGTCCTCGGTGCGGTGGCGTGCCCACGACATAGCGGCGAGCACAAGCAGCGGCAGGTAGAGGATGAACACAGTAGCCACGGCTGGCACGAGGTTGTTGAGCAGTTCCATCGCCTCACCGGGGTTGGTGGTGACGAGGTTGAGGAACATGTCGACGGCTATCACGCCACGTCCGAAGAGGTAGAGCAGCACTATCTGGAAGGCTGCGAAGAAGATGATAAGAAACATACACCACACCTGGCGACCCGTCTTCGCGGACAGCGTCATCAGCAGCGCATAGAGCGACACGGGCAGCACGATGTTGGCTATGCAAGCCAACACGGGCATGTGCTCGGTGAAGCAGAGTGCCACGTTCGGAATGGCGAGCGTGAGCACTATGTAGAAGAAGAGGAAACGGGGAGAGGTGAGGAGGGCTAATATCTTTTTCATAATTAGAACGCTTCGTTGATATTGAATATGAAGCTGTGCTGTCCCGACTTACCGAAGCCGTAGTCGAGTCGCACGTTGACATTCTTCTTGAACTCCCAGCGGTAGCCCACGCCCATGTTCGGCAGTATGTGCTTCAGCTGTATCTTGCTGAACTTCGGGAAGATGGTTCCGGCACCAGCCCAGAGCACAACGCCGTTGCGCTTCCATACATGCTGACGCAGCTCCACCTGCGTCTCTATCTTATGGTTATCGCGATAGCGTCCTTGGTAGTAGCCGCGCATCGAGTAGCTATCGCCGAGCTGCGCGAGCATCGACCACTCCACATCGCCGAAGTTGAACTGCGTACGGAAGTCGGCAGCAAGCGTGGCACCCTTCCACAGATGCGTATAGCCGTCGATGCGGAAGTCGGTGGTGTAGGAGTTGTATTTGTTGCCGATGAACTTCGGGCGCATGAGCTGCATGAACTGTATGTACATGCCTCGCTTCGGCGCAGTGAGGTTGTCGCGCGTGTCGTATATGGCGGTCATGCCGGCACCGAAGTTGAGCGTCTCTGTGCGTTCGCCACCAAGCAAATCGACACGGTCGAACTTAGTGCCGCGCACATAGTCGAAGTCGACGGTAGGACCGATGAAGAGGTTGTCGGCGGTGCGTATGAGCCAGTCGGCTTTGAACTGCGCCTGCCAACGCTTCATCTTACTCTTGTTGGCATCAGCGTTACCCATATCGTAGCCCCATCCCCAGATGTAGCAAGGGAAGGAGTAGAAATAGACGGTGTAGTTGAGGCGGTGGGTGTCGCGCGGGAACTTATGCGTGCCGCGCACACCGAGCATGTAGAAGCCTACGGTAGACACGTCGCCGAAGAGCGACACGTTGCTCGGAGCCGACAGCGAGTCGGTAGGATCGGAACGATAGAGTCCGGCAGCCACGAGTCCGATGCCGAACTTGGTGTCGGAGCTGTAGTGCGGTCCGCCGATGACACTGAAGTCGAAACGCTTGTTCTTCTTCTCCTTGTTGGCATCGTTGAAGTAGGCAAGGAAACGACTGAAGATGTCTTTCTTCTTTGCCGGTCTTGCAGCAATGGTGTCAGCAACAGCAGCAACCTCACTGGTTGCTGCACTCGCTACAAAAGTGGTATCAAAACCGAACGGCTCTGTAGCCCAAACGGGCTGCAGAGCTATTAAGAACAGAAATAATATCGCTTTCAAGGGGCGCATAACCTTATATTTTTTATTAATAATTAAATAGTATTCTTGGCTTAAAAAGGTCTAAGAAGGCTTAGATACCTCACCATCTCACCATCTCACCACCTCACCATCTTAATACACCAGTCCTACGTTGTCCACCCAGAACGTATTGCCGACAGTGCCGACATAGGCTCCGCCGTGGCTCGACGAGAACTGCAATATGATGTGTGTCAGAGTGGCATCGGCAGCAGCCCAGCCCGTCTCCTTCACCAGCACGCTCTTTCCCTTAGAGTTGCGTGCGTAGTCGGTAGAACGCAGTCTCATCATTGACGCGTCGTAGAACGGTTTGCCGGTGATGTTGCCGTAGTGAATCTCATACGTGGCATCCTCAACCCATCCGTTGGTCGACTTGCCGTACTTCACTACCACCGTGCCCACGCGCTGCGCTGTGATGTTTCCCTTAGCATCCTCATGGCGCTTCTGCAGGAGCAGCAGAGCCACACAGTAGTCTTTGCCCGGGACAGTAGTCACTGCCGAGAAGCCGGTCTGACGGATGCGGTTGGCGTTGCCTGGCACCTGCACACGGTAGTCGAAGCGCAGAGCCTTCGGACGCAGGGTGAACGGGATACCGAAGTTGAGTGCCTTCGGACCTTCCTTTGTGCCGGTGATAGGCTCCTTCATGTCGCCGAGGAAGATGCTGCCAGCGGCGAGCACCTTAATATTAATAAGACCAAGCACCTTGCAGGTCTCGATATGGGTAGTCATTTTGACGCAATGTCCCGAACCGCGATTGTCGCGATACACCGAGTTGTTGGTCTTTGTGATGCCCGACACCTTAGCCATCACGTTGCTCGTGCCCCAAGGCGATCCGCCGAGGTTTACGTATGGGTTGTTGCCCGTGAGGACTCTGTTGGGGCCTATCTCGTAAAGGGTTTTCTTGCTACCACCGATTACTGACGACTCGTGTATTTGGCGCGTCACCCAAGTATCGAAATTGCCATACTTGAACAAGACGAACTTTCCTTCGGCATTTGCAGAAAGACTACAGAAAACGCAAAGCATTGTCACAATGCACGATTTGAACATAAAATGTTTCATATACTTATGATTATATATTGTGTGCTACAAAAACATGAATAACAAGCAAAAAGCCGTATCATTCGGCACAAAGATATACAAAAAAGGCAAATGTGAAAACTTTTATATTACAAAAGTTTTCCATTTGCCTTAATATTTAATGTCTGTCAACACTTGTAAGGAAATAAAGACAACTTTTAGTTGCTTTTATACCAACCGCGTTTTGTTGCTTTTGTTTCAACCGCATTTATTTGCCACTAATCAGCTCAACGGCTTTGCTTACGGTGTGATTGTGCTCGTTCATCAGTCGGAAGTACTCGTTCATGTCCCAGATGTCGCGAGCGATGAGTGCCTTCAGTTGTACGCGAAGCATAGGCAGCGTGTTGCGGCGCTCTTCGTCGTCGCGCGGTTTTACCTTCTGGCGCTCAGCCTCAGCAAAAAGACTGTCGACCATGGCTTGTGGCACTTCAAAGTGCTTCATATAGTCGTCGAACTTCGTGTACTCCGCCTTCAGCTCCTCGCGATGGTTCTCAACATAGCGCAGGGTGGCGTTGATGACGAGTGAGCGTGCAACAAGCTGACGGTGGAACGCTGTATATTGAGTGGTGTCGAGCGGCACGAACACGTCGGGCATGATGCCTCCACCTCCATATACGGTGCGGTGCTTGCGCAGAGTGTAGCAGCGCAGCGAGTCGTTGAAGTGGATTGAGTCAGCCGAGTAGAGCTCGCCATGCTTGAAACGTTTCTCTATATCCTGCGCATAGTCCTCCTTTTCGCCTTTCGCATACGGCTTCTGTATGCAGCGACCGGATGGCGTATAGTAGTGGGCGATGGTGAGGCGTATCATTGAACCATCGTCGAACTCGATAGGACGCTGCACAAGTCCCTTTCCGAACGAGCGACGACCTACCACTGTGCCACGATCCTGGTCCTGGATGGCACCCGTAACGATTTCGGCAGCCGATGCCGAATACTCGTTGATGAGCACGTAGACCTTGCCCTTCAGCAGTCTGCCTCCTCCACCTGCCTTGTACTCTTGACGTTTCTGAGCGCGTCCCTCGGTGTACACCACGAGGTCGCCCTTCTGCAGGAACTCCTCTACGATGCGCACCGCCGACTGTAGATAGCCGCCGCCGTTGTCCTGAAGGTCGAGGATGAGGTCGCGCATACCGGCCTTCTGCAGCGAGTCGACAGCGGTCATAAACTCGCTGTAGGTGGTGGCACCGAACGAGCCGATGCGCACGTAGCCCACACGCGGACGTATCATGTAGTAGGCATCAAGCGTGTGTACGGGTATCTTGGCACGCGTAACGGTGAACTGCAGCAGGTCGGGCACGCCACGACGCTGCACGCCGAGCTTCACCTTCGAGCTACGCGGTCCGCGCAGACGACGCATGATGTCCGCACGATCCATCTTGACGCCTGCTATCGTAGTGTCGTTGACGGTGATGATGCGGTCGCCGGCAATGATACCCACCTTCTCCGACGGACCCTTGCGCACGGGCTGTATGACGAGCAGCGTGTCCGAAATCATATTGAACTGCACGCCGATACCGTCGAACGAGCCTTGCAGTGGTTCGGTCAGCGACTTTGTCTCCTTGGCAGTGGTGTACGAGGAATGGGGGTCGAGTTTCTCGAGCATACCACGTATGGCATCCTCCACGAGTTTCTGCTCGTCGACCGAGTCGACATAGAGGTTGCTGACAGCCAGTTCGGCTATCTGTAGCTTCTTGAGTGGGTTCACACGCTGCGCGAAAGCGGCTGCGCACAGCAGCAGTAAAACCATTGCACCCATTCCCATTTTCCATGAGAACGGGTGCGTTGTGTTATGTTTGTTTATACGTTTCATTATCTGGGTTTGTTTTATGCCAAGTCTTCGTCGGGCAGGTCTTCCTCAACCACGAGGTTGTCGATGATGAAGTTCTGCCTCTCCATGGTGTTCTTGCCCATGTAGTACTCGAGGAGCTTCTGCACCTGGTCGGTCTTGTGAAGTGTCACCTGTTCGAGTCGCATCTCTGGACCGATGAAATGTGCGAACTCCTCCGGCGAGATTTCGCCCAAACCTTTGAATCGGGTTATCTCCGGGTCGGGTCCGAGGTTGCGTATCGCCTGCTGGCGTTCGTCCTCGCTGTAGCAGTAGCGTGTGATGAAGTCGCTCTTCTTCTCCTTACCGGTGAGGCGTGCGTCGGCATCGGTCACTACCTTCTTATCCTTTATCTTCGTGCGACGGTTGCGCACGCGGAACAGCGGTGTCTGCAACACGTAGACGTGTCCCTTCTTGATAAGGTCGGGGAAGAACTGCAGAAAGAACGTGATGATGAGCAGGCGGATGTGCATACCGTCGACATCGGCATCGGTCGCCACTATCACCTTATTATATCTAAGCGTGTCGAGTCCGTCCTCTATGTCGAGAGCAGCTTGCAGGAGGTTGAACTCTTCGTTCTCGTACACCACCTTCTTCGTCAGTCCGTAGGAGTTGAGCGGTTTTCCGCGCAGCGAGAATACGGCTTGCGTGTTCACATCGCGGCTCTTTGTGATAGATCCGCTGGCAGAATCGCCCTCGGTGATGAATATCGACGACTCTTCCTTGCGGTCGTTCTTCGCGTCGGAGTAGTGTATGCGACAGTCGCGCAGCTTGCGGTTGTGGAGGTTTGCCTTCTTGGCGCGTTCGCGTGCCAGCTTCGTGACGCCAGCCATCGCCTTGCGCTCACGCTCGCTCTCGGTTATCTTCTGCTGCATCACCTCCGCCACGTCGGCATGTATGTGCAGGAAGTTGTCTACTTCGAGCTTCACGAAGTCGCCGACGTACTTGTTGATGCTCTCGCCTCCGGGTGCCATCTGCAGAGAGCCGAGCTTAATCTTCGTTTGGCTCTCGAACATCGGCTCCTCTACGTTCAGCGCGACGGCAGCCACGAGTCCGTTGCGTATGTCGGTGAACTCGTAGTTCTTGCCGAAGAACTCCTTGATGGTGCGGGCTATGTGCTCCTTGAATGCGCTCTGATGGGTGCCACCCTGCGTGGTGTGCTGTCCGTTGACGAAGGAGTGGTACTCCTCGCCGTACTGGTTGGTGTGCGTAAAGGCTATCTCTATGTCCTCACCCTTCACGTGTATGATGGGGTAAAGCGGGTCGGTGGTCATCGTGTCGGTGAGCAGGTCAGCCAAGCCGTTGCGCGAGAGGATGCGCCGACCGTTGTACATGATGGTGAGTCCGGAGTTGAGATAGGTGTAGTTGCGCAGCATCGTCTCCACGAAGTCGTCATGGAACGAATAGCCGACGAACAGTGTCGGGTCGGGTTCGAAGAAGATGTAGGTGCCGTTCTCGTCGGCAGAGTCCTCGGTGATGTCCGATGTCAGGTTGCCGCGCTCGAACTTGAGCGCACGCACCTTGCCGTCGCGATACGACTTCACCTCGAAGTGTGCCGAGAGGGCGTTCACCGCCTTCACACCCACGCCGTTCAGACCCACGCTCTTCTTGAACGCCTTCGAGTCGTACTTGCCGCCGGTGTTGAGCACACTGACTGCCTCAACGAGCTTGCCCTGCGGTATGCCACGACCATAGTCGCGCACCGACACACGCAGACGGTCGTCGATGTCTACCTCTATGCGCTTGCCGGCGTTCATCTTGAACTCGTCGATAGAGTTGTCGATGACCTCCTTCAGCAGCACATAGATACCGTCCTCGGGCAACTGTCCGTCGCCCAAGCGACCGATATACATACCTGGACGTGTACGCACGTGCTCCATGTCGGAGAGGTGGCGTATGTTGTCGTCGGTATATTGAACTGTGGGTTGAATGTTTTCTTCCATTTTATTTCTTAATATCTTACAGCATCCCGAGTATTATCATCGTATCTTGAGGATGCTATCCGACTTAAATATCCTTCTTGTAGCATCTGCGGCGCTTGTGTATCTCGCGGTTGAGATACTGCCACTGTCCCTGAACCTTCATGTTTGTCTCCATCTCGACGTGGGTCTCGCCCCACTTGAAGCCGAGACGCTGGTAGTGAGGTATGAGGTCGTAGAAGAGCAATGCGTTGGCACCCTTCTGACGATACTCCGGCAACACGCCGATGAGGAGCAGGTCGACCACCTCGGTCTTGTGGAATTTCAACGCGCGAAGGATGTGCCACCATCCGAACGGGAAGAGCTTGCCACCGCACTTCTGCAAAGCGCGGGCGAGCGACGGGATAGATATGCCTACGCCAACCACCTTGTGGTCGGGTGTGTTCCAGTCCTCGATGATGGTGATGAGGTCGAGGTCAGCCATCGGCAGGTACATCTTCACGTACTGCTCTATCTGGCGGTCGGTGAGCTTCGAGTAGCCGTAGAGGTCCTTGAAGGTCTCGTTCACTACCTGGAATATCTTTCTGCCGTAGCCGTTCTCGCCGTATATCTCATTGCGCTTCAGCTTCTTCACCTGCAGGTTGTAGCGCTTCTGAATCATCTTTGCGATGGTAGCATACTTCTCCGGCATTTCCTCCGGCACGTAGAGCTTATACTCCACATAGTCGTTGTCTTTCTCCCATCCGCCCATGCGATCCATGTGCTCCGGATAGTAGGGGTAGTTGTATGCCGTAGCCTGAGTGCCAAGTTGGTCGTAACCGTAGAGGAGCATTCCCTCGGGGTCCATGTCGGTGAAACCGAGCGGACCGACAATCTCCTTCATACCTTTCGACTTGCCGTAGTCTTCCACTGCCTTGAGGAGTGCTTTAGACACTTCGATATCGTCAACGAAGTCGATCCAGCCGAAGCGAACCGACTCGCGCTCCCACTTCTTGTTGGCACTGTGATTGATGATAGCAGCCACACGACCCACAGCCTTACCGTCGCGGTATGCCATGAAGTACTCAGCCTCGCAGAAGTCGAAGGCTGCATTCTTGTCCTTACGGAAAGTGTTCATCTCATCGAAGTAGAGGTTGGGCACGTGGTAAGGATTACCTTTATAGAGCTCGTTGTGGAAATCGATAAACTTGCACAAGTCGCGGCGCGACTCAACTTTCTTAATCTCTATTGCTGACATTTTAATTGTTTTATTCTTTCACTTTTGTTTGATACACATTGTATGATTGCCTCTTTAGGCAAGCAATACATCTTTATAAATAAAGCCTTAAAAATGCAAAAGTACGGAAAAATGCTTAAACTAACGAAAAACTGGGTAACATTTAGCGATATTTACGAGAAATTAGCAGCAGATGTTCACCTTCAGCGGTGGTTGTGGCGAAGATATACACGTCGCCGCCGTCTTTGATTTTGAGGCGTTTGCGCAGTTCTGCGACTGTGAGTGGAAAGTTGCGCGTAGCTATATTGGCTTTCTCTATGCCAACCAACGCCTTGCGTAGCTCGCCCTTGTTCATCGTCGTCACGCACTCCACAACGAAGCTTCTGCCCGGAAAGTCTTCAATGGGTTCGTCGGAGAGGAAGAGATGGCTGTTGCGGCTCACAGGCGACACGCCGTAAGCTGCTGCCAGCTCGTCGAAGCAGCCTGCTTTCATGATTGAGGCGTTGGGCTCGTGTACGAATTTTGAGTTTTGAGTTTTGAATTTTGAGTTGACAACTGGAGCCGAGGAGCCAGGTGTATAGACAAAGAGGGAGAGAGGGGCTGAAGCGGTAGAAAGATCCGCGCAATACACCTTCAGTTCGCTCTCTACCACCGTTGAAAGTACGAGCAGCAACTCCTTGCACTCGCCTCCCACCGACACGATGTGCACCTCGCGCACCGTGCCCTGCAAGTCGTCCACCGCCTTATGCCAATCGAGCATAGGCGAGAGCTTCAGCATCGTGAAGCGCGACTTCTCAAGCAACTTGGGCAGGAGCTGCACAACATCGGGCGTGCAATCGGCAAGCATGACGGTCTTGGCGCCGTGCTCGTCGCGACGCGCCGGGTCGAGGAACAGCATGGTCTGCGGTTCAACAGTTGAGAGATACTCCACGGCATCTGCACACACTACCGTGACGTTGTTCAAACCGAGCAACGGAAGATTGTGCTCAACGATGTGGCAGAGCTGCTCGTTGCGCTCCACATACGTAGCCGCAGCAAAGGCGCATGAGGTGAACGAGAAGTCGACACCGAAGCCGCCGGTCAGGTCGGTCATGCGGGTGGAAGTTTTGAATTTTGAGTTTTGAGTTTTGAATTGTTGCCTGCGGCAATTTTGAGTTGAGAGTTCAGAGTTGAGAGTTGTCCACTCCATCGCCAAGTTGAGCTTATACTGCGCTGTGGGTTCTGACGAGCACTGCTCCATAGAGAGGTGCGGCGGAAAGATTACGCCATCGCACGCAGCCCATTTGGGGAGCTTACGACGCGCTATCTGCCAGCCTTGTATCTGGTCGAGAGCGTAGAGCATGTCAACATCCGGAAAGCGATTTGCTTGAAGCGCAAGCTGACGGATATCACGTTCACGATATTCGCGTATAAATTCTGCAGTAGTCATAGACATATCATTGTTATTTTTGACTGCAAAGTTAACATATTTAACCGATTAAATAACTACATCAGAATGAATGTAAATAAATTTCACCGATTTTCTTTGCAGTATAACAAACTTACTGTAACTTTGCAAAAGTTGCACAGAAGACAACAAAATGAGCAACCCCTAAACATAATACCCTAAAGTATGGAACCTATTGTTGACTTTTCAATCCTACCTGCACGTCTGCGCTCAGCCGAGCGAGTCGTAACTGTAGCAGTGGCATGTCCTGCCGACTCTCACACAGAGGAAGTTATCGAACGAAGCATCGCGGAACAGTTCGCACGCTTCACCCTTGTAGCCAACACGGCAAAGGCTGATATCGCACGCCGATTGGCTGCCGACTATCCCGACAAGGTTACACTCATCGTGGCTGACGACGATGACGACGCGGCGCGCCATGCCGTTAAGGAGGTGCGCGAGGGCAGAGCCGACGTGCTAATGAAGGGTTCGCTGAACACTGACAACCTCTTGCGCGCAGTACTCAACAAAGAGGAGGGCATACTCATCAAGGGTAGCGTACTCACACACATCGCCGTTGCTGATGTGCCGAGCCTTAATCATTTGTTGTTCTTCTCGGATGCAGCCGTCATTCCCTACCCCACTACCGAACAATACGATGCCATCACACGATATATCACCGACACCTACCGCAGCATAACGGGTGGCGACCGCCCACGCGTGGCACTCATCCACTGCACGGAGAAGGTATCGGAGAAGTTCCCGCTCACGCTCAGCTACGAGGAGCTGAAGGCGAACGCTGCCGCAGGAGCCTACGGCGAGGTGGAGATAGGCGGACCGATGGACGTGAAGACGGCTTGCGACGCAGAGAGCGGAGCCATCAAGGGCATCACATCGCCAGTGGTGGGCAACGCCAACTGCCTCATCTTCCCTGACATAGAGGCAGGCAACACATTCTACAAGACAATAACTCTCTTCGGTGGTGCTACGGTGGCTGGTATGCTCGTAGGCACGACAGCACCCGTGGTGGTGACATCGCGCGCCGACACTGCCGACTCTAAATTCTACTCTTTAGCAACTGCTTGCTTGAAAGCAATTAACAAACAGTAAACTCAAGACATATTCATGAAAAAAATATTTGTGATCAACCCTGGCTGCACCTCTACAAAGGTGGCTGTGTATGAAGACGAACACGCTGTATGGACATCAGACGGACTGCATCCGCAGGAGGAAGTAGACAAGTACGCAACCGAGATGGAGCAGTACGAGTACCGCAAGAATTTCATCCTGAAACTATTAGAGGAGGCAGGAATACCTTTGGAATTCGATGCCGTAATCGGTAGAGGCGGTCTGCTGAAACCACTGCACGGCGGTGTGTATGCCATTAACGAGCAGATGAAGCAGGACCTCATAAATGCCAAGCACAAGCATGTGTGCAACCTCGGTTCGATTCTTGCCGACGACATCGCACAGATGTGTCACTGCCCAGCCTACATGGCTGACCCAGTGGTGGTAGACGAGTTTATGACACGTGCACGCTATACGGGTCTGCCGTTCATGAAGCGCGAGTCTATCTTCCACGCGCTCAATGCCAAGGCAGCCTCGCGCCGCTATGCGCGCAGCATCGGACGCAAGTATGAGGAGATGAACCTCGTAGTGGCTCACCTCGGTGGCGGCATCTGCGTATCGGCTCACCACGAGGGCAAGGTGATCGATGTGAACAACGCGCTCAACGGTGAGGGTCCTATCGCGCCGGAACGTGCCGGAACGCTACCTGCCGACCAGCTCGTGCGACTCTGCTTCTCGGGCAAGCATACCCAGGCAGAGATTATGAAGATGTTAGCAGGCAACGGTGGCTGCCAGGCACTACTCGGCATGAAGGACATGAAGGAGATATCGCGCCGCGCAGAGGCAGGCGAGGAGCCGTTCCACGAAGTGCTCGAGGCTATGCTCTACACCGTGTCGAAGCAAATCGGTGCCATGGCGGTTGCGCTGTGGGGCAAGGCGGATGCTATCATCCTCACCGGCGGCATCGCCTACAGCAAGTACTGCGTTGAGGAGATAAAGAAGCAGGTGGACTTCCTCGCTCCGGTCATCGTGATGCCAGGCGAAGGCGAAATGGAGTCGTTAGCGTTCAACGCCTTAGGAGCATTGAACGGCGAACTGCCGGTACACGAGTATAGGTAATTATTAATTAATAATTATTAATTATAAATTATAAATTATGAAGAAAGCCCTGCTTCGCATTCGTGCGGAGCAGGGCTTTCTCATTTAGACCTAATCAAAAATTTATATCAACAACAATTCATATCATTTAGTACTAACCAAAATCAACGGTTATTTAACCTCAATCTGGCGAGCTGCCTTCTGCACGTTCTGCTCAACCTTCGGAAGGTCGATTGTGAGCACACCATCGCTGACGTTAGCTGCAATCTTCTCCTTGTCGACATCATCAGGCAAGAGAAGCGTCTGCTCGAACTTGGTGTAAGAGAACTCGCGGCGCAGATAATGCTCCTTCTTCTCCTCTTCCTTCTTCTCGTTCTTCTTCTCCATCTTGATGTGCAGATTGCCGTCGGCATCGATGTTGATGTTGAAGTCGTCCTTCTTCATTCCGGCTGCTGCAAGCTCTACTGTATAATCGTGTTCTGTCTCTTTAACATTTATAGCTGGGGCGGTTGCGTTAGTACGCGGCATAAAGTCGGTATCAAAAAAGTCGTTGAAAACTTCTGGCATCCATGCATTTCTCATTACTGGTAACATATCAAATACCTCCTATTTATATTTTAATTTTTACGTTTATCGTTTGCTTGCCTTTGGACTTCCGTCCATCGGCTTGCACTATTCATAATGCAACTTACGTACCAATGCCAAAATCGCCCATAAAAACAATAAACAGTAAGCAATATTGGCAGTTTGGCGACAAATAGTCAGTTCCGGCGGACACTTTGGCGTGTTCTACTTGCAACAGCAATCGTCTTAAAGAGGCGTTTGCACGACTCGCACCGACCGATGCAGATGTCTGCACCGACCGACGCAGATGTCTGCACCGACCGACGCAGATGTCCGCACCGACCGACGCGGATGCCCGCACCGACCGACGCGGATGCTCATAGTAACACGGGCACAACGTTGTTAAAGCGAAAAAAATATAGCAAAAACACTTGGTCGTTTCATAATTAATATGTATCTTTACCCCGTGAATTTAGAAACCGCACACTGAATAAGTTTTGTGCGTACACAGACATTATATATTTCCTATATACTGCTCGCGCGAGCGTAAGTATAACTCGGTTCTCTTCGGTGTTCTTGACGGAGGAAGTGTTGTTGTATTTACGCAATTTTTGTTTTATTACGTTTCTACACAACTCCTCGCTTCCTCTTCGCTAAAGCACCGCAGGTTGCCCCTCAAAGAAGACCATAAACTTTAAAATACTACACCTATGGAACTAAAACAAGCTACTGCCGGCACAATGGAGTCCGGCGACATCATGATTCAGATTGCCCCCTGCGAGAAAGAGGGTCTGAATATTGATTTGCAAAGTTCGGTTGCCTACCAGTTTGGCGACCAGATTCGTAAGGTGATTGTTGAGACACTCGAAGGACTCGGCATCACCCGTGCTGAGGTGCACGCCACAGACAAGGGCGCGCTCGACTGCACTATCCGCGCACGCGTCACCGCGGCTGCCGTGAGAGCTACGGGCAAAGACGTGTGGAAAGACTAACCCCTAAACTTTTTGACCTATGAAACGACTAAGAAGAACTATGATGTTCGTACCGGGAAACAACCCTGGTATGATGCAGGATGCCTATATATATCATCCCGACTCAATAATGCTCGACCTTGAGGACTCTGTGACAATGGCAGAGAAGGACGCTGCACGCCTGCTCGTCTACAACGCGCTGAAGACTATTGACTACGGCACGACGGAGATGGTGGTGCGCATCAATCCGCTGAACACGCCGTATGGCAAGAAGGACATCGAGGCTGTGGTTAAGGCTGGCGTCGACGTGATACGTATGCCGAAGACTGAGACCGCAGAGGAGGTGATCGAGGTGGAGCGCGAGATTGAAAAGGTGGAGCAGGAACTGGGTTGCGTGGGTCGCACACAGATTATGGCTGCACTGGAGAGCACGCTCGGCGTGGTGAACGCCTACGCCATAGCTACGGCTTCCAAGCGCATGATGGGCATCGCGCTCGGCGCGGAGGACTACTGCGCCAACCTGAAGACACAACGCTCACCCGAGGGCATGGAGCTGCTCATGGCACGCCAGACCATCGTGGTGGCAGCTCGCGCGGCTGGCATCGACGCGCTCGACACCGTCTACTCTAACCTCAACGACATGGAGACATTCCGCAAGGAGGTGGAACTGATTCATCAGTTGGGCTTCGACGGAAAGTCGATCATCAACCCGCGCCAGATAGAGATTATCAACGAGGTGTTCACACCGACACAGAAGGCTATCGACAAGGCACTCGCCGTTATCGCAGCCATCAAGGAGGCTGAGAAGAAAGGCTCGGGCGTTATCGCCGTGAACGGTAAAATGGTTGACCGACCAGTGGTGATACGCGCACAGCGCGTCATCGACTTGGCACTGGCTTCGGGCGTAATTAAACAGGAGGACATAGCATGAGCACACTGAACGAAAGACATACCCTCGCCGAGCAGGTGGCTCAGGCTATGGGAAAGAGCGTATATAATAATGTAGAGGCACACAAGGACATCACTCCGCGTCTCGAACTGCAGCAGAAGAGCCCCAAGCTCATGACGCTCGAAGAGGCTATACGCCACTCGGGACTGAAGGACGGCATGACAATATCGTTCCACCACCACTTCCGCGGTGGAGACAAGGTGGTGAACATGGTTGTGGATAAGCTCGCCGAGATGGGATTCAAGAATTTGCACCTCGCAGCTTCAAGCTTGCAGGACGTACACGAACCGCTCATCGGGCACATTCGCAACGGCGTGATTACGGAGATTTCGACATCCGGTCTGCGCGGCGAACTGGCTAAGGAGATTTCGCACGGACTGATGGAGAAGCCGGTGGTGTTCCGCTCGCACGGCGGACGCGGCGAGGCTATCGCTTCGGGCGAGTTGCATATCGACGTGGCGTTCCTCGGCGCTTCGTCGTCTGACCCGCTCGGCAACGCCTGCGGCTACTCGCGCTCGGAGAACGCGAAGAGCATCTGTGGCTCGCTCGGTTACGCGCTGCCCGACGCTCACTACGCCGACAAGGTGGTCATCCTCACCGACGACCTCGTGCCTTATCCTAACACTCCGAACTCTATCTCGGAGCACGACGTAGACTACGTGGTTGAGGTTGAGTCGGTAGGCGACTCGTCGAAGATTGCTTCGGGTGCCATCCGCGACACCAAGAACCCGCGCGACATACTGCTCGCTCAGCAGGCTGCGAAGGTAATCGTGAACAGCGGCTACTTCAAGAACGGCTTCTCTATACAGACCGGTTCGGGCGGTGCTTCGCTTGCTGCCGTTAAGTACATCCGCCAGAGTATGATCGACCAGGACATCAAGGCTTCGTTCGCCCTCGGCGGCATCACGGCCCACATGGTGAAGATGCACGAGGAGGGACTCATCGAGCGTCTAATCGACGTGCAGTCGTTCGACAAGGTGGCTGCCGAGTCGCTCAAGAACGACCCGAAGCACAAGGAGGTGTCGGCTTGCGAATATGCAAGTATGCACGAGCAGGGTGCTGCCACGCACTATCTCGACATCGTGATACTTTCGGCTCTTGAGGTGGACGTCAACTTCAACGTCAACGTGCTCGTAGGTAGCGACGGCATCATACGCGGTGCTATCGGCGGACATCCCGACACAGCCGAAGACTCAGCACTCTCTATCATCGTCTGCCCGTTGCTCCGTGGCAGAATACCGTGCGTGGTGAACGAAGTGACAACGCTCATCACTCCGGGTCGCACCGTAGACGTTGTTGTCACTGAGTATGGCATCGCTGTCAATCCTGCCCGCCCTGAGATAGCCGAACGCCTGAAGGCTGCCGGACTGAAGATCGTAACGCTCGAGGAGCTTCGCGACCGCGCACTATCCGTAATCGGCAACCCGGCACCGCTGCCGTTCGGCGACAAGGTGGTAGGCGTGGTGATGAACCGCGACGGATCGGTGATGGATGTCATCAAGAATATCGTTGAATAACTCAAAACTCGAAGAATGATTACGCTTCACGAACTTCTGGCGAGCCGCGACGCACGCCATGCCACACAGCAGAAGCTGCTGGCTGAACACTCGGGAAAGACACTGGTGTGCCTCACCGTTGTCATGCCAGGAAGCGTGAAGCGCAATCATCAGTCGCTCTGTGCGGCACACGCTGCCGTAGAGGCTATGCGTGAGGCGTTCCATCTCAACGACATGAGCGACGCAGAACGCGAGGCTGTGCTCACCGAGCGCGACCTCAACACGGGCTACGAGGCTTATCTCATCACACCGCTGCCGCTGCTCGAAGCCAAGCGCATAGCGGTAACGATAGAGGACACGCACCCGTTGGGCAGACTCTTCGATATAGATGTCATAAACACCGACGGCATACCTGTCGCAAGAAACGATATCGGAGAAAAACCGCGCCGCTGTCTCGTCTGCGAACACGAAGCACGCTACTGCATGAGGATGCGCTGGCACACGCAGGAGGAGATATGGGCGAAGATAAACGAGATGGTATACCTTTACACTAAGGCAAGACAAACATAACAAACGACCTTAAACAATCTATGGAGATACAAACCCTTAACCCCACAACACCCCGTCAACGACAACGCATAGAGGCGTTCCTCAAACGCAACGGCTTGCGCTTCGACGACATGCACTACTACGCTGCCATAACAGACGACGACGGAGAGATGATAGCTGGTGGCGGACTGAAGGGCAACGTAATAAAGTGTGTGGCTGTGGACGATGCGTATAAGGGCGAAACTATCGCCAACACACTCATCTCACACCTCATAGCACACGCTAACGAGGAGGGACATAGCAACGTCATGTTGTTCACAAAACCCAAGAACAGACAACTCTTCGAGAGTCTGTCGTTCCGACTGCTCGCCGAAGCACCCGAAGCCGTACTTATGGAGACGGGCATAGGAGGAATCAATAATATGGTTGAGCAACTGAAAAAGATAAAAGAGGAAGGTGAAGTATGCAAAGAGAATAATCAAGAATGTAAAAAGGAAGAAAAAACAAATCTCAACATCACAACACCTCAACATCTTAACCCCTCAACCCCTCAACCCCTCACCACCACAACGCCTCGGAGAGGCGTTGTGGTAATGAACTGCAACCCCTTCACACTCGGTCACCGCTACTTGATAGAACAGGCAGCAAAGCAAGTGGAACGGTTGTTCGTGATGGTTGTGAGAGAAGACTGCTCACTCTTCGCCTACGCAGAGCGCAAGGCAATGGTGGAGCAAGGCGTGGCACATCTTGAGAACGTCACGGTGATAGACGGAAGCGAGTACGCCATCAGTCAGGCTACGTTCCCCACGTACTTCCTCAAACGTCTCGACGACGCAGCCGACACGCAGATGCTGCTCGACCTCGACCTCTTCCACCGACACATAGCACCCGCACTCGGCGCAACCGTCCGCTTCGTAGGCACAGAGCCAACCGACCAGCTCACACGCCGCTACAACCAACTGATGCACGAGGTGCTCGCCGATGTCAGAGAAACAGCCCGACTGGAGAAGAAGGGCAACGCTGTAAGCGCATCGCGAGTGCGCAAGGCAATGGAGCAAGGTGACATGAGCACAATAAGACAACTCGTGCCACCCACCACCCTACCTTATATAATAGCACACCTCGCTACACAAGCACTGCAGGCTGAGCTTGACACCACGCCGAAGCCCGGACTCGTAGACAAGGACAACAACGGAGCGCACCGCGACATGGACTATGCGCTGATGCAACGCAGCATCGACACGCTACACCCCTACTTCGTGAAGCTCGCACTGCTCGGCAGCACTGATGCTCTGCCGTCTCACACAGCCATAAGAGATGCCGGAATAGAAGCCGAAAAGGCTATGCTCAGCGCCACCAACGGCGTGAACACCCACAAAGGGGCACTCTTTTCAATGGGATTGGCGGTAGTAGCAGCTGCTCACGAGGAGAGAAAAATAGCTGCCAACGAAGAACAAATACTGAAAGAAAGAAACGGAGGAGAAGATGTTCTCGTCTCCTTACAAACCACAATAAAAGCACTCGCTGCCAGCTTCCCCGACACCAGTGGCACGCACGGCAGCAAGGCAAAACTGCTCTCAAAGGGCACCACAGCAATAAAAGGAGCACTCGACAACGCTCGCGAAGGCTACGAGATGCTGTTCGCAGAGTGGCTTCCGTTCTACATCGAACGCAGAAAGGAGCGCGATGCGCACACGCTGCACAAGACACTGCTGCGCATCATGTGCGACCTTGATGACACCAACGTCATCTATCGCACCGACTTAGCCACAGCCGAGGAGGTGAAGCAGGAAGCCCGAGCACTGCTCGACAGCTTCTCGAAGGCTGCTCTAAAAGACATGGATCGGCACTACACAACCCGAAACATATCACCAGGCGGAGCTGCTGACATGCTATCGCTCACCGTGTTCATCGGAAGCATACAAACATAGGGGGTGCACTTGTCTCAAGTGCACCAACCTGCAAACAAGAATGCTAAGTAGCAAGTGCACCAACCTACAAACAAGAATACAATTCTAACAATCTAATAACTTAAAACCTTGACATTATGGTAGAACTTATTAATCACGGAGTCTATCTCCTCAATGGTACCAAAGTTTGCGACAATTATGAAGGTTTGACACCTGACGAAGCTCGCGAAAACACTATCACTTACGGCATCCTCCGCTCGCACGACGTGGACGGATCGAAGGGTAAGAAGATGCGCATCCGCTTCGACGCTATGATGTCGCACGACATCACTTACGTAGGAATTATACAGACAGCACGCGCAAGCGGACTGGAGGAGTTCCCGTTGCCTTACGCAATGACCAACTGCCACAACTCACTCTGTGCCGTTGGTGGCACTATCAACGAGGACGACCACGTTTTCGGTCTGTCGGCAGCAAAGAAATATGGTGGCATCTACGTGCCTGCTAATCAGGCTGTCATCCACCAGTATGCACGCGAGATGATGGTGAAGTGCGGCAATATGATTCTCGGTTCCGACTCTCACACACGCTACGGCTCACTCGGCAACATGGGTGTTGGCGAAGGCGGTGGCGAGCTCGTGAAGCAGTTGCTCAAGAACACTTGGGACATCAACGCACCTGAGGTGGTGCTCGTATGGCTCGAGGGCAAACCGAAGAAGGGCGTAGGTCCGCACGACGTGGCTATCTCGCTCGTGAAGGCTACATTCGAGAGCGGCGTTGTGAAGAACAAAGTGCTCGAGTTCGCAGGCCCTGGCGTGAAGGAGTTGCCTATCGACTTCCGTAACGGCATCGACATTATGACTACCGAGACCACCTGCTTGAGCTCTATCTGGATTACAGACGAAGAGGTGAAGCACCACTACGAGATACACGAGCGTCCGCAGGACTTCAAGGAACTGAAGCCGGGCGACGTTGCTTACTACGACATGATGATACGCATCGACCTCTCTTCGCAGGAGGCTATGATCGCTCTGCCGTTCCACCCGTCGAACGCAGTTACAATCCATGAGCTTCAGGCTGACCCGGTTGGCATCCTCACACGCATCGAGGAAGACGCGAAGAAGCGCTTCGGCGACAAGGTGGACGTACATCTCGTTGACAAGGTTGTCGACGGTAAGGTTTACGCCGACCAGGGCATCATCGCCGGCTGCTCGGGCGGCACATACGACAACCTCGCAGAGGCTGGAGCTATCCTCAAGGGCAAGAGCATCGGCAACGACTACTTCACAGCTTCGGCTTATCCGCAGTCGACACCGGTATCAATGGCTGTGACACGCGAGGGCATCGCTGCCGACCTCATCGAGGCTGGCGTGGTAATGAAGCCGGCATTCTGCGGTCCGTGCTTCGGTGCAGGCGACGTTCCGTCTAACAACGGTCTGTCTATCCGCCACACCACACGCAACTTCCCCAACCGCGAGGGTTCTAAGCCGGGTCAGGGCCAGCTCTCGCTCGTGGCACTTATGGACGCACGCTCTATCGCTGCTACAGCAGCTAACGGTGGCGCAATCACAGCTGCTACCGACGTGGAGTACGAGAACACACACAAACCATACGCTTACGACGAGAAGATATACAAGTGCCGCGTTTACAACGGTTACGGCAGACCACGCCCTGAGACCGAGTTGCGCTACGGTCCGAACATCAAGGACTGGCCTACAATGTATGCAATGCAGGAGAACATGCTGCTCGAGTTGGCAGCCGTTATCCACGACCCGGTTACAACTACCGACGAGCTCATCCCGTCTGGCGAGACAAGTTCTTACCGCTCTAACCCGTTGAAGCTTTCTGAGTTCGCCCTCTCTCGCCGCGTGCCTGAGTACGTAGGTCTGAGCAAGGAGATTCAGAAGCAGGACCTCGCACGCCGTGCAGGTGAGGTGAGTGCGAACATCGCAGAGGCTCTCGCTAAGGTGGGCGCAAAGGCTGAGGACACATCGTTCGGTTCATGCGTATTCGCTAACCGCCCAGGCGACGGCTCGGCTCGCGAGCAGGCTGCTTCTTGCCAGAAGGTGCTCGGCGGCGACGCTAACGTTTGCTACGAGTACGCTACAAAGCGCTACCGTTCCAACTGCATCAACTGGGGTATCGTGCCGTTCACAATCGCTAAGGACGTTGAGTTCAACTTCGAGCCGGGCGACAAACTCTTCGTACCAGGCATCCGCGAGGCTATCCTCACCGGTAAGGAGGAGATTGACGCACAGATTATAGCACGCGACGGCGTTAAGCCTATCCACCTCTTCTTCCAGAACCTCACCGCCGACGAGCGTCAGATTTTGGCAGACGGTTGCTTGATGAACTATTATAAGAACAAGAAATAAACTCTTAAATCAAAATAACTATGACCGAAAAAATTAAAATGACCACTCCACTCGTAGAGATGGATGGTGACGAGATGACCCGTATTTTGTGGCAGATGATCAAGGACGAGCTTATTCTTCCGTTCGTTGACCTCAAGACAGAGTATTACGACCTGGGACTCGTTAAACGCGACGAGACTGGCGACCAGATAACAAAGGACGCAGCCGAGGCAACAAAGCGCTTGGGCGTAGCCGTTAAGTGTGCTACCATCACACCTAACCACCAGCGCATGGACGAGTACAAACTCCATCAGATGTGGAAGAGCCCGAACGGCACCATCCGCTCTATCCTCGACGGCACTGTATTCCGTACACCTATCACCATCCCAAGCATCCACCCTGCTGTGAAGAACTGGGAGAAGCCTATCACTATCGCTCGTCACGCTTACGGCGACGTTTACAAGAGCGTAGAGATTCGCGCCGACGAGCCTGGCGTAGCTAAGCTCATCTTCGACGGCGAGAGCGGCAAGCACGAGGAGGTTGTGGTTCACACATTCAAGGGCGCCGGCGTGCTCCAGGCAATGCACAACACCGACAAGTCGATTCGTTCGTTCGCACACTCTTGCTTCAAGTTCGCGCTCGACACCAACCAGAGCCTCTGGTTCTCTACAAAGGACACCATCTCGAAGAAGTACGACGCACAGTTCAAGATTATCTTCTACGAAGTATTCGAGGAGTACAAGGAGGAGTTCGAGAAGCGCGGCTTAGAGTTCTTCTACACTCTCATCGACGACGCTGTAGCACGCGTTATCCGCTCTAAGGGCGGCTTCATCTGGGCTTGTAAGAACTACGACGGCGACGTTATGTCCGACATGGTTTCCACAGCATTCGGCTCGTTGGCAATGATGACTTCTGTGCTCGTTTCGCCTGACGGCAAGTACGAATACGAGGCTGCTCACGGCACCGTTACACGCCACTACTACAAGTATCTGAAGGGCGAGGAGACATCTACCAACCCGATGGCTACCATCTTCGCATGGAGCGGCGCTCTGCGCAAACGTGGCGAGATGGACAACCTGCCCGAACTCGTACGCTACGCTGATGCTCTTGAGGCTGCTTGCTTCGACACTCTCAACGAGGGTATCGTAACGAAGGACCTCGCAGGACTCATGGAAGGCGTTACTCCGCAGACCAAGAACTCTGCCGGCTTCATCGCTGCCATCCGCGAACGCTTGGAGAAGAAGTTGGCATAAGATGCCAACTCTGCTGACACAAAATGCCGGATACATCTATCCGGCATTTTTGTGTCTATTCGGCAACTTATTTTATCATTGACATCTGATTAACATATTATCCTTACATAAATTTTGCATTTATTTATCCAACTTCTTTCTTTAATAACAAAACTTTTCACTATTTTTGCAGGGTAATATACAATGTTTTGATTTAAAATCATTCATTTGAAGTACAAGTAAACTGATTGTCAAACCTAAAATTGATTTAATAAAAAGCAGATAGATACACAAGGATGAAACGCTAAGAACATGGTTATTAACCATTTCGACAGAGACTAAGAACAGAGGTACTTGTACCTTTAATATTAATATAGCGTTTCCGTTCTAAGACTTTATAAAGATATTGAGCTTTTAGCTCTTGTTCTCTAAAATCCGAATACCGCCAATATTCAACTACAATGGGAACAAGCAGACGAAAGGTTCACGCTATAATGGCGTGAGCCGTTCTGTGCTTGCTATTGTAGTCGGTCACTTGGCGGTAACCGGGATTTTAAGCAAGCCACGAACGGTTCCGCTTTTTTTATGCCCTACTGAAATGAAGATATTCAAAGCCTTTATTACTTTTTTTATTCTGATATCAGCAATTGCATGCAAGAATGAAAAGGTAGATATGAGCGGTTATATGAAAGAACGAGACTCCTTAATGCAAGAAAACGAAGTAAGAACTCAACAACTTGCTGAACTTAATAGCGTTTTGGCAACTATAGCTACTGGTTTAGATAGTATAGCTATTCAAGAAAATATCCTTTTTACAAATAAAGGACGGGATGGTGTCATGCTTAACCGCCAACAAATTGCAGCCAACTTAAAAAGTATGGCTGACATTCTTGCTCGCCAAAGAACAAAAATTAAAATACTCCAAGATTCTTTAGCTAACAAGAATTCATCAGAAGGTATGGAACGGCTACAAAAAGTTATAGAATTCCTTAACCTGCAGTTGGCAGAAAAAGACCAAGTTATCAAGTCTTTGCGTGCCAACTTGAACAACTCAAAGAAAGATATTATGCAACTGCACACCACCCTTAACGACATGAAAACAAGAGTAAGTAGTGCTGAGAATAAGGCGCAAATTTTGACAACGGCATTATCACAACAGGACGAGGTTATCAATGAATGCTATGTAAAGATTGGGACGAAGAAGCAACTCTCAGCAGCAGGTTTGCTAAAAGGCGGTTTCTTGCAAAAGAAGAAAGTCAACTATGAGGGTATGGATAAAAGCAAATTCAATGCCGTTGACATTCGCAAGTTCCGTGAGATAGCTTTGAAATCAAAAAATCCGGAGATTTTGACACCACAACCAAGCAATCGCTCTTTTCATTTTGAAGAAAGTGGCGACGGCAATTGTACGCTTGTCATAACCAATCCCACTCTATTTTGGAGTGTGAGCAACTTTCTTATTATACAACTCTAAAAAACTTTACAACTATGATTAAGAAGATTATCCTTTCTGCACTTTTAGTTATTGCATGTTCATTTGCAAAGGCTCAGAGCCAAAACGTTACCCATGTAGTTCTGCGTGGAGAAACTATTGAAAGTATCGCCAATCATTATAATGTGAGTGTTGAGGACATCAACAAAGCAAATCCTAATATAGATGGGATTATATATGTGGGAATGAAACTTATCATACCTGCTGAAGTCACCCATTCCTCAACCCCAACAATTGCAAAACAAGAAAGTAATAAAAAAACAGCCACAACATCTCATAACGCCTTTCATAGTCCCAAAACAGTAGATAACTTGCAGACTACACCTACAACACACAATAAAAATATTTGGAGATTAAAGGGCATTGCAGGTTTAACCACTGGTTCATGGACAGGAAAGGACTTCAAAGACGGTGAAAAAGATTCTGAATATGGTCAAGTAAGCAACAAGAACAAAGCAACATATCAATTTCACATAGGATTTATTGCAGATTACATTTTTTCAAAGAATGTATATGCAGGTATAGGCATTATTTTCAATCAAAGTGGATACAAACAAGACCTTCTTATGTCTTCTGGACAAAACTGGGATGACGAAGGAGGTAATTACGATGGGAAACAAACTGTGAAGATGGCAATTAATAAGTTTGATATACCTATTCATATTGGTGGTATGTACGATTTCTCTTCAGACACAAGATTGTTCTTAGAAGTGGGTCCATATATCTCATATGCAATAAGCGGAAATAAGAAATATACGGGGTATTACACCGAATATGACGATATTCATTCAAGCGAAACTGAGCAGATTAATAAAAAAGAAAAAATAGGAAAAGGCTCATTGAAAGATTTCCAAAAATTTGGATATGGATTATCAGCAACAGCTGGTGTGTCGTTCAAGAATATAATACTTCAATTTACTTATCAGCGAGGATTAAACAAAACAATAAAGAAGAAAAAACAATATGAACAAAATATGCTATTGTCACTTGGATATGAGTTTTAACAGAGTTCAGATATTTATTGGAGCGACGTTTATTTCTTTGCAAGGCATAACCCTGAACACCATGATTTCCGTTATGGTCGTGTGAATTCTATCAATACAAGACCGAGATTCGACATAATGTTTCTATATAAAACCAATTAAAAAACGGCTCAGGGAAGATTGTCCGTAGAAATCAATCCCTCCTGAGCCCCAAAATTATAACAAATTATTAAATTAAAGGTTGTGCACGACACGAATGAAGTGCATAAAGAAATGAGAAAGAAAGTGTTTTATAGTATTGCGATTACAACCTTACTACTTGCCTTCAGTGCATGTTCAAGTAATGACGACGATGGCAAGAAAGTAGGGAACGTATCGAAAAGCATAATTGGCACATGGGCAGTAAAAAATATGTCATGTTTAGAATCGGGAAAGCATGGAGCCGACATTCTTACATATACAACCAACAATAAGATGGAAGCCAAACACTATGAAGATAAAACTGGTTACGGTATCTATAAATATGACGACACGTATACGGGCTCATGGTCGGTTGACAGAGATAGATTATGGATGAAGATGCCTGTACAATGGAAAGGCCCCAACAACTTAAAAATAGTAGACATTCAAGAAGACAATATTAGCTTTAGCCCTTGGGGTAAAGAAGGCGTATACGCTACTATGGAAAAATATGCAGAACCCGAAAATAACATATATGGCTATTGGGAATTGACAAAATGCACAGGTACATTAACGAAAGATAATGGCAAGGTGTATAATATAACTGAGGGAGCCTTTACGTTCAATTATATGTATTTTTCAAAAACAGAACTACAAAAACACAAAGGCTATAATGGTGTGATATTAGATGGAAACGAGAGAGGTGCGCAATTAATGAATTATGATTTTGACGGTTCAAAGATTGTAATATATAAAGTAGACAATGGAAGATTCTTGGATGGCGATTTTACAATAAAGAGTATGTCAAACGACCACATCATTTTACATTTTTATGGTCATGATGCCCCAACAGAAATCGTTGACATAGATATGTACCTGAACAGAATTCCTACATTCCTTAATCAATAATTATTACGACTAAAAAGATATTACTATTTTATTATTCAACAAGAAAATGAGAACGATTAAAAGAAATGCATCATTTATTATGCTACTCCTTTTGGGGGTACTAATTACCACGCTTACTTCTTGCAGTAGTGACAACGAAGAAGGAGGCAAGTCTTCTGAAATAATAAAGACATTAAAAGCTAACAAATGGATATCCAAGGATGCTTCCATGGGAGAAGGGAATAATGATCATGTTTGGGTTGACGTAGAAAGTACCACTCTATATTTTACATCCGACAATGCAGGTGTGATTTATTGGGTCCAAAAAGACTATGATTCAGACTTAGGAAATAGTCGTAATTATGATTATGAACCTTTTACTTATACAGTTGATGGTAATAATGTTATTGTGACAACAGAAACGTACACAAGCAACTTTACTCTCTCTGGTAGCTACTTGTCAAATAATAGTGGAGTTTATGCGGCTTCGCCAATATCTTCAGGAGATTACGATTTACTAAATAAGATTTCTCCAAAGACAGGTAAATGTGGCGAAAACTTATCATACATCTATTATCCAAAGACGCATGGACTAAGCATTTACGGAACGGGGAAGATGAAGAATTTTTCTCCTACCAATCAACCTTGGCATGATTTGTATATTGAACATGTTGAGATTCAAGAAGGATGTACTTATATTGGAGCTAATACATTTACGAATATTCAACATGTGACCAGTGTTGAACTTCCACGCACTCTAACAGAAATAGGAGCAAACTCATTCGCTGGTACCCTTATCACAAAGTTAACAATATACGATAATGTTGTCAAAATCGGAGAAGGCGCATTCTCTGACTGCAAATATCTAAAAACAGTATATCTAAGTGACAATATAGAAGAAATTGGTGCTGATGCTTTTTATGCGTGTCCAGTTTCTAAGACCGCATTTTCTTTACCAAAGACATTAAAACATATAGGAGATAGAGCCTTTATGGGGTGGAAGATAGGCACACTGACCTTGAATGACAATTTGGAAACTATAGGAAATACATGTTTCACAGGCGTAAAAGGCACAATAAGCATTCCTAACTCTGTTAAGAGCATTGGAGGTTTAGCATTTGAAGGTTCTTTTAATAAAGTCGTCATTGGAACGGGGCTTAGTGCTTTGGCAAAAAGTGCATTTGCAAGCACTGCTTCTTCGGGACAATTTTATGTAAACTTAGGAGTTCCTTTAACTATGGACGGCTGTATATTCAATGGAAATGTCTCGGATGATGACATTCAAAAGAAATGGACATTGTATGTTCCTAAAGGCTCGAAGACAGCATACTCAAGTAATGTGTATTGGAAAAAATTTGGTAGTATTGTAGAAGATGCTTCTTTAACTTCAGGGAATGGAGAGCCTGACGACAGTGGTAATAACGGGAATGGGGAACCTGGAAATGATGATGGCCAATTAGTCCCTAAATACGACTACAAAAATCTTACATATATGATAGATGGTGTAACGTATAAAATGGTACTTGTAGATGGAGGCAATTTGGCTCCGTTCTATATCATGCAGACAGAATTACCGCCTGACGCAAGCCTTATGATAGGTAATGACTATATAGGTATCTTAAATCAGAATCTCGATGATGGTATGATAAAATCTGAATTCCGCACATTTATAGATAAATTGAGAGAAGCTACAGGTATAGCTTTCCGAATACCAACCACTTCCGAATGGATGTTTGCTGCAAGAGGAGGAAAATACAGCAAAGGATTTACTTATAGTGGAAGTAATGCAATTGATGATGTTGCTTGGTATAAAGGTAATAGCAGTAATCGTATTCATGATATTGCAACAAAGAAACCTAACGAATTAGGCTTGTATGATATGTCTGGAAATTATGCTGAAGTATGTAATGATAAGGACTACCTATATTACATTGATGGAAATTTGTGCGGTGGAAATTGGTCAGAAGAAGCGAAATTTTGCAAGTCAACATACGCTAAACCACAACCAGAAAGTGGCAATTTAGGTAACACACGCTGGAAGAACAAAAACGCATTTAACCCTAAATACGAAACAATTAGATTAGTATATTCCGTTCCTAAATAAGAGAATAAGGGCTGTCCTCAGACAGCCCTTATTCTTTACTTCTTCTTTCTTGGCTTACGGCGTGCCCATCCTTCTTCAGAGAAGTCTGGCTCATCGCCTTTGAGCTGAATGTCGGGATTGTTGATGAACTGTCGCCAGTCGTCCTTGCGTCCGCTCTCGTAGCGCGACTGTCCGCGCTGACCACGCTGCGAGCGGTTGCGTCCCTCCATCTCGTTGCGACGCTTGGAGCGTTTCTCGTATGGGTTAGCATCGTTCGCTGCGTCCTTACGGCGCGATGTGCGACCACCGTCGCGGTCGGAAGAGCGGCGCGAGCCACGCTTTCCGTCGCCACTTGCAGCAGTCGTGTCGTCGGCATCGTTGCAGCGCACGGTGCGGTTGCGGTATGTGGCTCCGTTCAGTGCACGCATCACCTTCTCGGCATCCTGCTCCGGCACCTCTATGTACGAGATGCGGGCAAGCAGATCGATGTGTCCTACCTCCTGACGGCCATGCACGTTGCGGTTGAGGAACTGCATCACCTCGCCCGGATAGAATCCGTCGTCCTTACCGAGGTTGATGAACAGACGGCGATAGCCTGCCTCCGGCGCACGCTTCTCGCGCTTTCTGCCGTCGCGACCCTCGCCACGCTCCTTGCGGTCGCGGCTTGTAGACGGCTTCTGTATCTCCGGCGCATTGGCGTAGTACTTCAGGAACTTGCCGAACTCCAGCGACACAATCTTCTTCAGAATATCCTCCTTGTCGAAGTATTCGAAGTGGCGGTTGATATCCTCCATGAACGGTGCTATCTGCTCGTCGTCCACGTCCACCTTCTCAATCTCGTCGATTGCCTTGAAAAGCTGCTTCGAGCAAATCTCCTGCGGCGTAGGCAGCGTGCCGTCAACGAACTCCTTGCCTATCACGCGCTCCACTTCGCGCACACGTCCGCGCTCCTTGGTGTGGATGATAGAGATTGATGTGCCCTTCTTGCCTGCACGTCCGGTGCGACCAGAGCGGTGAGTGTAGCTCTCGGTATCGCCCGGCATACCGTAGTTGATGACGTGCGTGAGGTCGTCCACGTCCAGTCCGCGTGCTGCCACGTCCGTCGCCACGAGCAACTGTGTGATGTGCTGGCGGAACTTCTGCATCGTTATGTCGCGCTGCTGCTGCGAGAGGTCGCCGTGCAGCGGCTCGGCGTTGTATCCGTCGCGTATGAGTTTGTCAGCCACCTCCTGCGTTTCTGCCTTGGTGCGACAGAACACGATGCCGTAGATGCGCGGATAAAAGTCGACGATGCGCTTCAATGCGAGGTACTTATCCTTAGCGTTCACCATATAGTAGATATGGTTGACGTTCTCAGCACCCTCGTTGCGCGAGCCTACTACAATCTCCTTGTGGTCGTGCAGATAGTTGAGCGCAATCTTCTCAATCTCCTTACTCATCGTTGCAGAGAAGAGCAGCGTATTGCGGTCAGCCGGCACGTTGTCGAATATCTCGTTGATGCTGTCGGAGAAGCCCATATTGAGCATCTCGTCAGCCTCGTCGAGCACCACGTTCTGCACAGCGTCGAGCTTTGCGGCTCCGCGGTGCATGAGGTCGATAAGTCTGCCCGGTGTAGCCACGATAATCTGCGCTCCGTGCTTCAGCGCGCACATCTGGTCGACGATAGACGTACCGCCGTACACGGCAACAATGTTAATACCTTTAATATACTTTGAGAATGACTTCAGGTCGTCGGCTATCTGAAGGCAAAGCTCGCGTGTGGGCGAGATGACGATAGCCTGCGTAGTGCGGTCTGTCGGATTGGTGCGCTGCAACAATGGTATGCCGAACGCGGCTGTCTTGCCCGTTCCGGTCTGCGCAAGCGCAATTACGTCGTTACCATTACCCAACAAAAACGGTATAACTTCCTCCTGAACCGGCATCGGATGTTCGAAGCCGAGTTCCTCAATGGCGCGGCGAATATCTTCGCTTACGCCCAATTCTTCAAATGTCTTCAATGTGAATGTTGTTCGTTAATGCTCGTAAGCCTGGGGCTTCGCAGAGCTTCTTAATACTAAAAAGGGGTGGACTTAACTCTAATCTGTAGCTGCTCGGTGTCTTCCCCAGCCATGTCACAACGTCGTATCTTTAGCGAATAAGAAATTGATTGAAGACATTTGGGCAGCTTCCCGTAAAATATAAATCCTGAATTCGGGTGCAAAGTTACAGCAAAAATCCGATTAAGCGAAACAAATGAAATTTTATATAACTAAAAAACCAAAAAAAGATTTTGAGGAATAGAAATAAAAAGTGTATTTTTGCAAATGATAGAATAATATAAAGATTTTTCAAAATGGAGAAAATAACCAAAGCAGAAGCATTGAGACGCTGGAATTCTGCCAAAGAACAGAAAAAGGCTATGGTAGAAAAGATGCGCGAAATGCTTTACGATGACTACAAGACGCGAACAGGAGAGGAACCGGTAACATTCAACGTATTGTAATGGTAGAACTTTCTTTAGACAGAATCAATGCTGTAGCGCCATATCAAGTACAACTTGATAGCAGAACCGGACTATATAAGTTCGTTAGCGACTATCAGGTATGGTTCAGTGTGGCCTTCGAAGAAAACGATTTGTTGCAGAGTGGCGAATCTTATCAATTCGCCTTAACCAATTATGAAGGGAAAAAATCGCCTCGCGATAATAAAGTAAGAATTACCATATTAGCCATTATCGGAGAATTCTTTGCAAAGAACGAAGCTGCACTACTTTATATTTGTGAAACCGGCGATGGTATGCAAAAGATGAGAAACCGCTTGTTTCACTTTTGGTTTGGTGTTTATGCCGAACACGATGAATTTCTCTTCTTGCCACAAGTTGTCTACGACGAAGAGGACAACGAAAATTACGCAGCATTGATTATCCGTAGAGACAACCCGAAGTTTAATGACTTAGTAACGGAGTTCACCAATACCATTACTTTGTTAAACACAAAGCCAGATTAACATTATCAGTATATAAACCAATAAACGCCCGTGTAAAACACGGGCGTTTATTGGTTTATATACGTATGTATTTATTGCATTACACCTTCTTACTTCAGTCGCTCTGCCATTGCCTTGCCGAGTGCCTCGCAGGCTGCTTCGGTCTCTGCGCTGAGGCTCTGCTTTATCTCGACTGGTGTGCCGACGAGTTCGAATTTCATCTGTGTTTCGTTCCACTCCGTAATCTTCTTCACCACCTGGCCTGCCCATGTGAACGAGCCGAAGATGCCGAGGTAATGGTTCTTGATGCAGCGTCCGGCTAGTTCGGAGAGCAGCATCTCCATTCCCGGATAGATACCGTTGTTATATGTAGGCGCACCGAGGATGAGACCGCTGTACTTGAAGATGTCGCTGAGTATGAACGAGTGGTTCTCGCGCGACACGTCGTGTAGCACGATATTCTTCACGCCGGCACGGCTTGCTGCGCTGGCTATCTTCTCGGCAGCGCGCTCTGTGTTGCCGTACATCGAGCCGTAGCAGATGACGAGTCCCGGCTCTGTAGCGTAACGGCTCATGCGGTCGTACTCTCCGATGACGCGTGCTATGTGCTCATGCCATATCGGTCCGTGCGTAGGGCAGATATAGTCGATTTGCACGCCGGCGAGCTTCTTCAGTGCCTGCTGCACGGGCACGCCATACTTGCCCACGATGTTCGAGTAGTAGCGTTGCATCTCGTTCCAATAAACGTCGCAGTTCATATCGCTGTCTACGAATGCGCCGTTCAGAGCGCCGAAGCATCCGAAGGCGTCGCCCGAGAAGAGCACGTGCTCCGTGACGTCGAGCGTAACCATCGTCTCGGGCCAGTGCACCATCGGAATCATGGTGAACACCAGCTCGTGTGTGCCGAGCGAGAGCGTGTCGCCGTTCGCCACTTCCACTATCTCGTCCTCCGTGTTGCCTACGTTGTAGTAGCCACGCATCATGTCGAAGGTCTTCTTGTTGCCCACGATCTTTGCGTCAGGGTAGTACTTTTTGATGAGTGCGAGCGAGCCGCTATGGTCGGGCTCCATGTGGTTGACGATGATATAGTCGATAGGACGGTCGCCGATGACGCGGCGCACGTTGTCTATGAACTGCGAGAAGAAGTCTACTTCTACTGTGTCGACGAGTGCTACCTTCTCGTCGTCGATGATATATGCGTTGTAGCTCACGCCGTAAGGCAAAGGCCAGAGACCTTCAAAGAGTGTTTTGTGGCGGTCGTTGACGCCTACTGGATGAATGTTGGTCATGTTATGATGGTGTTATGGTGTTGTGTTGAGGTGGTGAGATGGTGAGGTGTTGAGATATGTTGTGTGATGGTGTTGTGGTGAGATATGCACTAATGTCAACATCTCAACATAACAACACAACAACATCATTCCTCAACATCACACCTCAACACATCAACCTATTTCTTATAATTAATCTTCACGAACACTGGGTAGTGGTCGCTTGGTATGCGGAGTGTCATCTTGCGGAACTCGAGTTGCGTAGGAGCCTGGTTGCTTTTCTGATTATCGGTCGGAGCATCGTCGGTCCAGTACATATTGGTGAGCATACCGTAGCGGTCAACATTGAACTCCGGCGACACGAAGACGTGGTCGATGCGCGACTGCGTCTTCACGTCAGGCTTGAAGTCGTTGAACGTGCCGTTCTCAGCGAAGCGCAGACGAGCATGTGTGTACGAGTCGTTGAGTATTCCAGACGAAGCGAAGATGCCGTATATCTCGTCGTTCTGGTCGACATTGAAGTCGCCTGTGAGCACCACTGGCGCACCCTTGGCTATTTCGCCAATCTTCTTCACTACGAGCTTCGCTGCCTCGCGACGCGCCACCACGCCCACGTGGTCCATGTGCAGGTTGAAGTAGTAGAAGCGGAAACCGGTTGCTGCCTGCTCAAACTCGCCCCACGAGCAGATGCGTATGCAGGCGGCATCCCATCCGAGTTTCGGCTTTTCGGGGGTCTCGTTCAGCCAGAAGTTGCCGTTGTTGAGCAGTTTTATGCGGTCTTTCTTGTAGAAGATGGCTGCATATTCGCCCTTCTTCTTGCCGTTGTCGCGACCCACGCCGATATAGTCGTAGCCGTCGAGTGCGCCGAGCATGTCGTCGAGCTGCGCGTGCAGCACTTCCTGCGCTCCGAAGATGTCGGGATCTTCGAAGTTCACCTGGTCGCAAATCACCTTGCAGCGTGTTGTCCACACGTTACCTTTGCGGTCGTCGCCGTTGTTGTGATAGCGTATGTTGTACGATCCGACGAAGAGCGATTGTGCGCTCATTGCCATTGCGAAACAGAGCGCAGCAGCTGATAGTAAATAGCGTTTCATTCTTTTATAGTTGAGAAGTTAACGGGTTGACAATTTTACAGATTGACATATTTACAAGTTCTGCCTACAAAATTACTTATTTTTTGAATATAAAAACTACTTTTGATGTAAAAAAAACGTAACTTTGAGGTCGTTAAATCCCGAACGTCTATGGAAAAGCTACTACACTATATCTGGAAACATCGCATACTGCCGCTCAGCGAGCTGCGCACCACCGACGGTCGCAGCGTGGAGGTCATCGACCCGGGGCTGCCGAACATGCACGCCGGACCCGATTTCTTCAACGCCAAGGTGCGCATCGACGGCGTGATGTGGGTGGGCAATGTGGAGATTCACGAACGCTCTGCCGACTGGTTCCTGCATGGGCACGACACGGATGCGGCGTACAACAACGTGGTCTTGCACGTGGCAGCGGTGGTGGATGCCGACGTTGTGACCGAACGTGGCGACCGCCTGCCGCAGGTGCAGCTCGCAGTGCCGCAGCACGTGCTCAGCAACTACCGCCGTCTGCTCGCCTTCGACCGCTATCCTCCTTGCCGCGAGGCGGTGCTTCCGCTCGATGCCATCAAGAAACGCTCGTGGCTCAGTGCGCTTGTTGCCGAGCGCCTCAACGAGAAGACGGAGGCGATACGCCGCCGCGTAGCTCTGTTCGAGGGCTCGTGGGAGGCTGCGTTCTTCGCCACTATGGCGCGCAGCTTCGGCTTCGGCGTGAACAGCGAGGCGTTTGAGCAGTGGGCGGAGCGACTGCCGCTGATGCAGATTGCGCATCACCGCGACGACCCATTTCAAGTGGAGGCGATGTTCATGGGCATGGCTGGACTGCTCGACGAGGCGCAGATGACACCCGCTACGCGCGATGCTGCCCTCGCCGATCCCTACTTCCTAAGCTTAAAGCGCGAGTTCGGCTACCTCTCGCGCAAGTTCCGGCTCGAACCGATGGCGCGTCAGGCGTGGCGTTTCCTGCGTCTGCGTCCGCAGAACTTCCCGTATATACGCATGTCGCAGTTGGCGCAGCTCTACTGCTCGCGACGTGCCGGCTTGGCTGAGATAACGGCGTGCGAGAGTGTGAAGCAGTTGCACGCCGTGCTGCAGACCAGCGTGAGCGACTATTGGCGCACGCACTACACGTTCGGCAAGGAGAGCAGCCTCAACGAGAAGCGACTATCCACCGCCTCGCTCAACCTGCTCACCATCAACGCCGCCGTGCCCGTGCTGCACGCCTGGGGCTGCTACCGCGACGACGAACGCCTCGTGCAGCGTGCGCTCGACTGGCTCGAAGAGCTGCCTGCCGAGGACAACACCTACATACGCCTCTGGAAGGAGTGCGGCGTGGAGGCACGCAACGCCGCCGACACGCAGGCACTCATACAGCTGCAGCACCGCTACTGCGAGCGAAAGGACTGTCTGCGCTGCCGCTTCGGATACTATAGCCTAAAGAGGAGTAGCACCAGCCAAAGCCCCTCCCAAAGCACCAACCAGAGCCCCTCCCAACCCTCCCCGTCGGGGAGGGCTTAGTTAGCAGTTCTTCCTCAGCTTAGTCAGCAAAGGCTTAGCAAGGCCTAAAAAGGCTTAGTTCGGCTTATTTTTAGGAAGGCTTAGAAAGGCTTACTCACGAAAAGCTGGCAATGGCTACGGCAGGAATGCCGTAGCCTCCTACCCAAGGCTTAGGAAGGCCTAAAGAGGCTTAGTTCGGCTTAGTTAATAATAAAAAAACCAAAATAAACAATGAACATTTGTATTTTCTGCTCTGCCAACTCAAATATTCCCGCCGAATACTTCGAGCGCACGAGCGAGCTGGGCACCTGGATGGGTGCCAACGGACATACGCTGGTGTTCGGCGGATGCAACCTCGGACTGATGGAGTGCGTAGCGAAGGCTGTGCACGACGCAAAGGGAATGACCGTGGGTGTGGTGCCTACGATAGTGGAGAAAGGCGGAAAGGTGTCCGACTATGTCGATGTGAAGATACTCTGCGACAACCTCTCCGACCGCAAAGACCTTATGATTGAGCGCAGCGACGTAATCATCGCGCTGCCGGGTGGCGTTGGCACGCTCGACGAGATATTCACCGTGCTCGCCGCTGCCTCCATCGGCTACCACAACAAGCGCGTCATTCTCTACAACATCGGCGGCTTCTGGGACTCGCTCATCGCTATGCTCGACGACCTGAAGACGCGTGGCGTGCTGCGTGCAGGCTTCGACGACACCGTGAAAGTGGCACATACGCTCGATGAAATAGCCGCTTTAATCGCCCAATAGTTCATGTTTTGTCATCGTTCTCCGTACGCTGTCGGTGCGGACGGCGAACGCAATCTGATCGGACGGCGAACGCAATCTAATCGAGTGGCGAACGCAACCCGATTGGACGGCGAACGCAACCCACCGCTCAAGATTAATATTTTAACAACGGATTCCGTGGTTTCTTCTCTACGCACTCTAAACTTCTGTGGATTCCGTGCATTCCGTGGGAGAACAATACGCGCCCTAAACTTCTGTGGATTCCGTGCGTTCCGTGGGAGAACAATACGCACCCTTAACTTCTGTGGATTCCGTGCGTTCCGTGGGAGAACAATACGCACCCTAAACTTCTGTGGTTTCCGTGCGTTCCGTGGGCACTTCTTTTTCCCACGGAATTCACAAAATTCACAGAACCTCTTGCTATGGGTATTTCCTATAAAAAAGAGGCTACGACAAAAACTGCCGTAGCCTCTTTTTATATATTTACTGAGAGCGAAGCCTTACTTCACGCCAATCTCCTTGAGCAGGCGCTCTGCGTTGCCCCACTTATCCATGAGGAAGAGCATGTAGCGGATATCCACACCGATGCAGCGAGCCAGACGCTTGTCGAACCAGATGTCGCTTGAGAGCGAATCCCAGTTGCCGTCGAACGCCAGACCGATGAGGTTGCCGTTGCCGTCGAACATCGGCGAGCCAGAGTTGCCGCCGGTGATGTCGTTGTTGGTGAGGAAGCAGAGCTGCATCTTACCCGTTGTCTTGTCGGTGTACTTGCCGAAATCGGGCGAAGAAAGGAGCTGCTTCATCACTGGCTCTGCCTGATAGTCGATGGTACCCTTCTCGCCAGCCTCCATCTTGCGCACGATAGACGAAGCCTCGGTGTAGTAGCCCGACGGCTCGCCGCCCAGCAGATAGCCGCCTACCTGACCGTACGACAGACGCATCGTGAAGTTGGCATCCGAGTAGTGAGGCAGTTCCTGCTCGTAGCGCACCTTGGCGTCGCAGAGGTAACGCTCCTGCTCCTCTATCTCTTCATACACGCTGTTTATAACGCTTCTACACTTGTCGTAGACAGCCTTCACAGCCTTCGCATACTGATAGCCGGGGTCTTTAGCCAGTGCCTTCTCGGTGAGCGTAATCTTCTTGCCGCTCTTCATCACTACGGATGTAGACCACAGCCAGTCGACATACTTGCGCGTGTCGCCGCCGAACTGCTCCGCAATGGTGGTGTAGAACTCAGGCAGCTCTTCCTTTGCCACATACTGGCGGAAGTTGTCGATGAGCGCAGCCTGCACGTCCTTGTCGAGAGCAGCGTCCCACTCAGCGCTGTTGTCGGGGAAGCTGTAGTAGGTCTTCGCCTTCTTGCTGCCCTTCTCTGGCATCATGCCGATGAGTGTGAGCGCACGAGTGTTGAACTCGCTGGTGCGTGAGAATGTCTCGCGCCATACGGTGCTGAGCTTGTCGGCATCGAAGCGCTTGGCATAGAGGTTCTTCATCTTCTCGAAGTCGAGCTTGCCCTTCAGGTAGCCGGTCCACTTCTGATACTCCTGGATGCGGTCCTCGAAGTCAGCCTTCTGGCGGATGATGCCCACGGAGTCGATACACTTGTTCATACCGAGCGAGTTCTTCCAGTAGTTGGAGCTCTGCGCATACTTCGAGTCGTACTTGATGCGCACAGCCTCGTCGGCACGCATGTGGCGTATCATCACCGCCTGCTTCACGCCGCGTATCTGGGCACGCGGAGCGTTCTCAGCGTCGCGCATCTCGCGTATGCCGTAGCTTGAGAGGTAACGCTCGGTAGAACCTGGGTAGCCGATAGTCATGGCGAAGTCGCCCTCCTTGTATCCATCCATCGACACCTTAGCCCAGTGCTTCGGCTTGTAAGGCACGTTATTCTTCGAGTACTTAGCCGGTCCGTTGGTGTTCGGGTCGGCATAGATGCGGAACACCGAGTAGTCGCAGGTCTGGCGCGGCCACATCCAGTTGTCGGTCTCGCCTCCGAACTTGCCCATCGACTTCGGTATGGTGAACACGAGGCGCAGGTCGCGGAAGGTGCGGTATGTCGTAGCGTAGTACTTGTTACCCTCGTAGAACGGCTTGATCTCGAGGTCGAGCGACGGATCCTGCTCGTGCACCTCCTTGATCATCTGGTTCTCCACCTCGTTGAGCAACTTCTCGCGCTGCTCGTTGTTCATCTCGTTGAAGCCGCGTGCGGCGAGCATCTCCGTGATGTCCTTCTGGTCCACCATGAAGCTCACGAACATATCCTTGTTCGGCAGCTCCTCCTCGAAGGTCTTTGCGTAGAAGCCGTTGAGCATGTAGTCGTGCTCCACGGTAGAGTGCGAGCGGATAGCCTCAAAGCCACAGTGGTGGTTGGTGAAGACGAGTCCGTCGGGCGACACTACGACACCTGAGCAGTAGCCAGAGAAGTTGACAACAGCGTTCTTGATTGCGTCCTCGCTCTTGTAGAGCTGGTCGTAAGAAGGGGTAAAGCCATAGCTCTTCATCTGCTCGTACACCGCCTGCGGCAAGTTGTAGAGCGTCCACATGCCTTCGTCGGCATGAGCGGCAGCCGATGAGAGCGCAAGGGCTGCAGCGAGGAACAGATTCTTTTTCTTCATAATATTTAAAGTTGGTGTTTATATAATGTTATCTTAAAGCGAAAGACCGCGGTCTTTGCGCCGACCTTTTCAGACCGACGCAGCCTACTAACGGAAATACTTGCCCACTACGGGCAGACTCTTCAGCGGTAGGTCGTGGTAGACGATGTGGCCGATGAACACCAGGACGAGCGCGGTGTTCACTGCAAGCGCAGCCCACTCGGGCAGATTGTCGTTGGAGAGAGTCATGAGGAAGTAGAACAGTGCCGTGACAGCCACGTACACGCCTATCGATTTCAGCGGATAGTTGATGGGATACTTGCGCTGACCGACGAGATACGACAGCACCATCGCCGTGCCGTAGCCTGCCACACCGCCCCATGCACACGCCATGTAGCTGTACTTGGGCACGAAGAGCACGTTCACCATCACTAACACCAAGCAGCCGGCAGCTGAGAACCATGCACCATAGATAGTCTTGTCGATGAGCTTGTACCAGAACGAGAGGTTGAAGTAGACACCCATCATTATCTCGGCAGCCATCACGATTGGCACGACGCGCAGTCCGGGCCAGTAGCTCTCGTTCGGGATGATGAAGCGCAGGATGTCGATGTAGGCTATCACGACGAGGAAGGCAAGCAGCGTGAAGATGATGAAGAACTTCATAGCCGTGGCGTAGGTCTCGCGGTTGTCCTTGTCCTTCGACTTGCCGAAAACGAAAGGTTCGTAGGCGTAACGGAACGCCTGCGTAATCATCGCCATGATCATGGCTATCTTCGTCGCCGCACCGTATATGCCGAGCTGCGTCTTCTCGTCGGCTCCGTCATAGAGGTAGGGGAAGATTATCTTGTCGAGTGTCTGGTTGAGGATGCCGGCTATGCCCAACACCAGCAGAGGCATGGCGTAGCGCAGCATACGGCGCCACAACTGCACGTCGAAGCGCCAGCGGAAACCAGTCAGCTCGCGCCAGAAGCAGAGCAGAACGACGGCTGTACAGATGAGGTTTATGTAGAACACCATGCCCACGTCGAGCGTGAACTGCGCGTCGTACAAGCCGAACGGGTTCAGCTTCAGTGCCGGCAGCACGATGAGGTAGAGCAGGTTGAGCACGATGTTCAGCACAATGTTCACCAACTGCAGCGCCGCGAACTTAATAGCCTTCTTCTTGTAGCGCAGATATGCGAACGGTATGCACTTGAACGCGTCGATAGCCACGCAGACAAACATCACAGCCACCCAACTCTGGTGGTCGGGGTACTTCATAAACGTAGCTATCTGTGGCAGGAAGCTGAACACGAGTGCCACGAAAAGCGCCGCCGTCATGCCTACGGAGATAAGCACCGTAGAGTAGACGGTCTGCGGATTCTCCTCCGTCTTGTTCACATAGCGGAAGAAAGTTGTCTCCATACCGTACGTAAGGATGACAAGCAGCAGCGCCGTGTAGGCGTAGATGTTCGTGACGACACCATATTGTCCGCCGCTCGCGACGAACGCTGTGGTCTGGATGGGCACCAGCAGATAGTTGATGAAACGGCCCGCAATGCTGCTCAAGCCGTAAATGGCGGTGTCCTTTGCTAAACTCTTTAAATTAGCCATATTTTTAAAGTCCTTTTTACTCTTTTACTCTTTTACTTTTAAAAGAACATGTAGCATATTGCGATTGCCGCAATCACGCCAGCGAGGTCGGCAAGCAGACCGCAGGCTACGGCGTGGCGTGTGTAGCGCACACCGACACTGCCGAAGTAGACGGCGAGGATGTAGAAGGTAGTGTCGGTAGAGCCCTGGAAGATGCACGAGAGGCGACCCACGAACGAGTCGGCACCGTATGTGGTCATAGCATCGACCATCATGCCACGCGCACCGCTGCCCGAGAGTGGCTTCATAAGTGCCGTGGGGAGTGCCCCGACGAAGTCGGTGTTGCAGCCCAAAGCCTCAATGCCCCACTTCACGCCACCGATGAGCATGTCCATTGCGCCCGAAGCGCGGAACACACCGATGCCCACGAGTATCGCCACGAGGTAAGGAATGATGCGCACAGCCGTGGAGAAGCCGTCCTTTGCGCCCTCGATGAACGCATCGTACACGTTCACCTTCTTGCGCATACCGGCAAGGATGAACACCACGATGATAAGCATCAGCAGTATGTTAGCCACCGACGTGCTCACGACGTTCATCTGCGCCTTGTCCATAGCCGAGAAGCCCCAGATGATGGTGGCTACGGCAAGCGAAAGTCCGCCCAGCGTGAGCAGCATCGTGCGGTTGAGCAGGTTGATGCGCTGATAGAGCGAGGTGACGATGATGCCGGCTACAGTGGAGCAGAACGTAGCAAGCAGTATGGGCACGAAGACATCGGTAGGCTGTGCTGCGCCAAGCTGCGCACGGTACACCATGATGCTCACCGGTATGAGTGTCAGACCCGACGTGTTCAGCACAAGGAACATTATCATCGGGTTCGTAGCCGTGTCCTTCTTAGTGTTCAACTCCTGCAGCTGCTCCATAGCCTTCAGTCCGAGTGGCGTTGCGGCGTTGTCGAGTCCGAGCATGTTGGCAGCCACGTTCATAAAGATGCTGCCCGTGACGGGATGCCCCTTCGGTATGTCGGGGAACAGTCGGGAGAACACGGGCGAGAGCACACGTGCCAGCACGTTCACCACCCCACCCTTCTCGCCTATCTTCATTATGCCGAGCCAGAGCGAGAGCACACCAGTGAGTCCGAGCGATATCTCGAACGCCGTGCGCGAGGTGTCGAACGTAGAGTTCATGATTGCAGGGAACACCTCCGTATCGCCCATGAACACAAGTCGCACAAGGGCTATACAGAAGGCGATGAGGAAGAACGCAATCCAGATATAGTTGAGTACCATTCTTTATTATGTATTAGTTCTACGCTTATTATATATTAGTTCAATATGCAAAATTACATTATTATATCGAGAAACAGCAGTAACGAAACTCTATTTATTTTGCAAAATATGAGAAAACGTGTGTGGCTATGTAAAATAAAAGTTGTACATTTGCACGTATTAGTAAACGGAAAGTAATGGAAAGAATCGGAATATTCGTCGGATCGTTCGACCCGTTCACCATTGGTCACGACTCTATCGTGCGCCGCGCCCTGCCGCTCTTCGACCGCCTTGTCATCGGCGTGGGCGTGAACGAGAAGAAGCACTACATGCTCACGGCGGAGGAGCGCGTGGAGACCATCAGAGGGCTGTATGACGGCGAGAAGAAGATAAGCGTGGAGCAGTACAGCGACCTGACGGTCGACTTCGCGCAGCGCCACGGAGCGCAGTTCATCGTGAAGGGCGTGCGCTCGGTGAAGGACTTCGAGTTCGAGCGCGAGCAGGCTGACATCAACCGCCGACTCACGGGCATAGAGACCGTGGTGTTCTACGCTCTGCCAGGCATGGACAGCGTGTCGTCAACGGTGGTCAGGGAACTGAAGAACTTCGGAAGAAGCGTGGATTCTTTTCTCCCGAAAAAGAATCTGACAAGATGGTGAGATGGTGAGATGTTGACATTAGTGCATATCTCACAACAACACATCTCAACACCACACCATCTCACCATCTCAACATCTCACCACAACAACACCTCAACACCTCAACATAACGACATAACAACATCAAGAATATGATTACATACAACGTAGACGGCGTGAAGATGCCGAAGATAAAGAAGCGTGAGACAACAGCATGGATACGTGCCGTTGCCGCTACATACGGCTACAAGGTTGGCGAAGTAGGCTATATGTTCGTCGACGACGAGAAGATTCTCGAAGTGAACAACGAGTACTTGGGTCACGACTACTATACAGACGTGATTACGTTCGACTACGACGAGCCGGGCATCGTGAGTGGCGACATCGTCATCTCGCTCGACACGGTGCGCACCAACGCCGAGAAGTTCGGCAAGCAGTACGACGACGAGCTGCACCGTGTGATCATCCACGGCATTCTGCACCTTTGTGGCATCAACGACAAGGGTCCGGGAGAGCGCGAGATAATGGAGGACGCAGAGAACAAGGCACTCACTATGCTGCAGAGCCTCTGCTGAGATATTCTCCCACAGATGCGCACAGATTGCAAGGGTGCGTAGAAATCAACAACGGATTAAGCGGATTAAACGGATTTTTCTTCATTGCGGAGAAATCCTATTAATCGGTTTAATCCGTTTTTGCTTTTAACGTAGCGGTTGGTGCAATTCTCTCAGGGGGTGCAGCAGTCTCTGCTGCACCAACCAAGTAAACGGTGCTATATATTCTGTTGGTATACTTATTGCTCGGTTGGTGTACTTATTGCTCGGTTGGTGTACTTTTTGCTCGGTGGGTGTACTTTTTGCTCGGTGGGTGTACTTCTTGCTCGGTTGGTGTACTTATTGCTCGGTTGGTGTACTTATTGCTCGGTTGGTGCACTTGAGACAAGTGCACCCCCTGAAATCGCCACAACTTAGACCTGCGCCTACTTGACCACGAGACTCGTGAGACGTTCCTCAGCGAAGAGGTCTTGTGCCACGCATTGCAGGTCGGCAGCAGTGAGCGCATCGATACGTTCGCAGAGTGCCGTCACGTCTTTCTTCCACCCATAGTGGAGGTAGCTCTTGGCAAAGTCGAGGGCGAACGACTCGCGCGAGTCGCAGGCGATACCTATCTGTCCGCGTATCTGTCGTTTTGCAGCACGCAGTTGCGCATCGCTAAGCGGTCGTTGCATCACCTTGTCCAGCTCGCGGCGTATGAGTCGGAGGCAGCGGTTCACGTTCTTAGGGTCGCAACCGAAGTAGACCGCCCATAAACCCGTATCGCTATAGCTCTGCGCCATACTCTCCACGGTGTAGACAAGGGCGTTGCGCTCGCGCAGCGACACATTCAGACGCGCCGTCATACCCGGTCCGCCGAGTATGTTGTTGAGCAGATAGAGTGCTATGCGGCGCTCGTCGTGCACGTCGTAGGCACGTGTGCCCACCATCACGTGCGCCAGGTGAGTGTCCATATGGTGCTCTATGTGCTGCGCCACGTATGGCGGCAGCGTAGCGACAGATTGCTTGCAATCGCAGCACGCTTCATCTGCAGCCACAGTGTTGGCACGCTCAAGCAGCCGCACCAGTCGCGCAAAATCGACATCGCCGTAAGCAAAGAACACACTGTTCTCAGGGCGATAGTAGCGGCGTGTGAAGCGCAGCGCGTCAGCCGTGGTGTAACGACGCAGCTTCTCCGCCGTGCCAAGTATGTTGTGCCCGAGCGGATGACCGCTGAAGACGGCGTTCTCGAAGAGGTCGTAGACGAGCTCGGCAGGCGAGTCGTTGTAGCTCTCTATCTCGTCGACAATCACCTCCACCTCCTTGTCTATCTCCGCCTGCGGATAGGTACTGTGGAACACTATATCGGTGAGCAGGTCGACCGCGCGACCGATGTTGTCCTTCAACACGGCAGCATGATACACCGTCTCCTCCTTGTTTGTGAAGGCGTTGAGGTCGCCACCCACACTCTCCAAATGACCGAGTATCTTCATCGAGCTGCGTCGCTCCGTACCTTTGAAGGTGATATGCTCGCAGAAGTGCGCCATGCCCTCCTCGCGTCCGAGCTCCTCGTCGCGTGTGCCGGCACCCACAGCGTAGCCACAATATACCACGGGTTGGGCCGACGGCAAGTGGATTATGCGCAATCTGTTAGCAAGAGTATGTGTATTATAGTTCATATTCATTGTATTTAACATACAAAATTACAATTTTTGATAGTTTCCGCCAAATTTGTAGTAACTTTGTTGTCAGAACTTTAAACCGCACATATACAATCAACAATATAATTATGAAACACTTGCTTTTGACGTTGGCAATTGCCGGTATGACCCCATGCCATATCTACGCAGCCAACGAAACAGACAAGGCTACTGAGCCGACCTTTACCGAGTGGCACGACCTGTCGGTGAACAATGTTAATCGCTTCGCTACACGCACATCGTTCTTTGCTTACGAGAACCGCGAGGCTGCGCTGAAAGGCGACCGTGACAAATCGAGCAACTTTCTTTCTATCGAGGGCGACTGGCGCTTTCAGTGGGTGGAGAACGCCGACCAGCGTCCTACCGACTTCTTCCGCACCGACTACGACGACGCGGCATGGAAGACTATACGCGTGCCGGGCATCTGGGAACTGAACGGATACGGCGACCCAGAGTACGTGAATATAGGCTTCGCATGGCGTGGACACTTCAAGAACAATCCTCCGATGGTGCCTACCAAGGACAACCACGTAGGTTCATACCGACGCACTATACGCATACCCGACTCATGGGACGGACGCCAGGTGATTGCTCACTTCGGCTCGGTGACATCGAACATGTACCTCTGGGTGAACGGCAAGTTCGTGGGCTACGCAGAGGACTCGAAGTCGGCAATGGAGTTCGACATCACACCATACCTTAAGAAGGGCGACAACCTCATCGCTTTCCAGTCGTTCCGCTGGTGCGACGGCTCGTACAGCGAGGACCAGGACTTCTGGCGTCTCTCGGGCGTGGCACGCGACTGCTTCCTCTACTCGCGCTCGCAGACTGCTCATGTCGACGACGTGCGCGTGACACCCGACCTCGATGCCGAATACAAGAACGGATCGCTCGCCGTTGCACTCAAGGCGAAGGGCAACGCAAAGTTCCTCATCGACCTCATCGCGCCTGACGGAGATGTGGTGAGCCGCAAGATTATCAACTCGTCGAAGGTGAAAAAGCAGAAGGGACGCAACGTGGCTGTAGTAAACGCTACGGTGAAGTTCGACGTGGAGAACCCACTGAAATGGACTGCTGAGACTCCTAATCTGTACAAGGTGGTGGTAACGGTGCAGCAGGACAACAAGGACGTAGAGTCGGTGCCGGTACGCACGGGCTTCCGCAAGGTGGAGATAAAGAACAAGCAGCTGCTCGTGAACGGCCAGCCGATTCTCATCAAGGGTGCCAACCGCCACGAGATAGACCCCGACGGCGGATATGTCATCTCGCATGAGCGTATGCTCGAGGACGTGAAGCTGATGAAGCAGTTCAACGTGAACGCCGTGCGCACATGCCACTACCCCGACGACCCTTACTTCTACGAGCTTTGCGACGAATACGGTCTGTACGTATGCGCCGAGGCTAACCAGGAGAGCCACGGCTTCTTCTACGACAGCGACGCTATCACAACGACCGATCTCTTCGCCAAGCAGATTATGGAGCGCAACGAGCACAACGTGCACAACCAGTACAACCATCCGTCAGTTATCTACTGGTCGATGGGCAACGAGACTGCCGACTCGAAGAACTTCGCTGCCGTGAAGAAGTGGATCAACGAGTTCGATCCGTCGCGCCCCGTACACTACGAGCGTGCCATCCTCGGCGATAACACCGACTTCTACGCTGAGATGTACATCACACCGGAGGCTGCCGAACGCTATGCCAAGGATCCGGCAAGCCCGAAGCCGATGATTCACTGCGAGTACGCACACGCCATGGGCAACTCTTGCGGTGTAATGCAGGACTACTGGGACCTCATACGCAAGTATCCTATCTATCAGGGTGGCTTCATCTGGGACTTCGTAGACCAGGGCTTGCGCGGCAAGGACGCCAAGGGCAACATGATATACAACTACGGCGGCGACTTCAACTCATACGACCCGTCGGACAACAATTTCAACTGCAACGGCTTCATCTCGCCCGACCGCAAACCGAACCCGGAGGCTTACGAGGTGGGCTACTGGTATCAGAACATCTGGACCAAGCCTGCAAACCTCGCCGAGAAGAAGTTCAACGTCTACAACGAGAACTTCTTCCGTCCGCTCGACAACGTATCGCTATCGTGGGCTATCGTGGCTGACGGCATCGAGCGTCAGAACGGCACCATCGCCGACCTCTCTGAGGTGAAGGCGCAAAGCTCTGCCGACTTCACATTGCCGTACAACCTCGACAACCTCAACGAGGCGAACGACGTGATGCTCAACATCGAGTATCGTCTGAAGAACGACGAGGGACTGCAGAAGGCTGGCGACGTAGTGGCTTACCAGCAGTTCGCGCTGCGCGAGGCAAAGGGTGCCGACCTCTCACTCAGCGAGAACGAGGCGAAGGCTCTGAAGGCTGTGAAACTCACCGACAAGAAGAAGGAGCCGCAGATCACTCTGCAGGCGCAGAACTTCACGCTCGCCTTCGACCGCGCTACGGGCTTCATCACACGCTACGAGGTGGGCGGCAACTCGCTCCTCGGCGAGGGCGGTTCGCTCAAGCCTAACTTCTGGCGCGCTGTAACCGACAACGACATGGGCGCACAGTCGCAGAAAAACTTCGCTGCTTGGCGCACTCCGAAGATGAAACTTCGCTCGCTCACAGTTGATAAAAAACTGAAGACTGTAGTAGCTGTGTACAACATGCCTGCTGTGAAGTCGACACTCACACTCACATACCAGGTAGAGGCTAACGGCACACTCGTAGTCACTCAGGATCTGAAGACCACTCCGGGCGCAAAGGTGTCGGAGATGCTCCGCTTCGGTATGGTGATGAACCTGCCTTACGACATGGATCAGGTGCAGTGGAACGGACGCGGACCGGTGGAGAACTACTCCGACCGCAAAATCTCGCAGAACGTTGGCATCTACCACTCTACTGCCGACGACCTCTTCTACCCGTATGTACGTCCGCAGGAGACCGGAACGATGAGCGACTTGCGCTGGTGGAACCAGACCAACAAGGACGGCGTGGGCTTCCGCGTAGAGAGCGACAAGCGCTTCTCGGCATCGGCTCTGCACTACGACCTCCTCACTCTTGATGAGGGCAAAGAGAAGAAACAGCGCCACTCGCAGTCGGTAGAGAAGTCGAAGTACACCAACCTCTTCATCGACCTCGTGCAGTCGGGTGTCGGCGGTGTTGACAGCTGGGGTGGCGACGGACGCGCCCGCAAGGGTCACCGCGTGGAGTACAAGGACTATACTTTCAGCTTCCGACTCGCTCCAAAGACATTGTACTAATATGTAGCTCAACGCCTTTAGTTGCAGCAACAACAAATAACAAGAGGGTATGGCTAGATTGCCATACCCTCTTATTGTTTACCCGTTTTTACTCTTAAATGTTTTGTGGGTGCGTGGTATGGGCATCTTGCCCGTACCTCCTATTTTTACTTTTCTTCTTTTTTCTCCGTTCCTTCCTTCTCCTCCGGATGGAGTATCTTCTTCACGGTCTCGCCGATGGGCAGCTGGTCGAGCACGCCGAGACTCGGCGCTACGGTCTTCACGAGTGAGTTGAGGAAGTTGCCGGTTGCGCCGTCGCCACCGTCGAACACCGTGACGTTGCCGAGCTGCATCTTCTCGAACGCCTTGACCTGCTCGCCTGCAATCTCCTTCCACTGGTCTACCATCTTGTACTGGATGGCGATAGCCGGGTTGAGTTCGGCAGCTTTCACCATTGCCTGGAAGCCGTCAGCCTCAGCCAGGAGCGACATCTTCTTACCCTCTGCCTCGGCTTCGAGACGCATACGTATGGCCTTTGCTTCGGCTTCTGCCTGCGCCAGCGTTGCCTTTGCCTTCGCTTCTGCCTCGCGGATGACCTTCTCGGCTACGGCATCGGCTTGCAGGATTGCCTCCTGCTTGGCTACTTCAGCCGGAACTATCTTCTCTGCCTTCAGCGACGACTCTACCTTCAGAGCCTTCGCCTCCTCCACTTCCTTCTGTGCTCTCTCGCGAGCGGTCTGCACGGCGGCCTCCGAACGTGCTGCAGCCTCACCAGCCTCCTTGTCGGCGTTGGCTTGAGTGACGGAGAGCTGGGCGTTGGAAAGTGCTATCTCCTTCTGCGCCTCATTGCGACCGATGGCTGCCTTCTTCTTAGCCTCAGCCTGCTTAATCTCCATGTCGGAGTTGAGCTCGGCGATGCGACTCTCCTTAGCCGTGTTAGCCTGCTCCACATTGATGTTCTTCTCTGCCTCGGCACGAGCCACCTGCGACTCCTTGTCGGCATTGGCGAGAGCTACCTGCGAGACGCGTTCCTTGTCGGTCTGCGCCACGGATATCTCCTGCTCCTTGCGTGTGGCAGCGATAGCCACTTCCTGGTCTTTGCGAGTCTCGGCAACGCGTGTCTCGCGCTCCTTTATCTGGTTCGCAATCTTTATCGCACCGAGCTTCTCCTGCTCCTCAATGTTAGCCTGAGCCTCGTTCTGCGCCTTCGACTCCGCCTCCTTACCGAGATTGACGATGTAGTTGGCAGCGTCGCGTATGTCGCTGATGTTGATGTTCATCAGATACAGACCGAACTTGCGCAGCTCGGTGTCGATATTGTCCTTCACCTTGGCGAGGAACTTGTCGCGGTCGGAGTTCAGCTCCTCGATGGTCATATCGGCGATGACGAGACGCATCTGTCCGTAAACCACGTCGGTGATGAGGTTCTGCTTGTCGTCCATTGAGAGTCCGAGCATACGCTCAGCTGCGTTCTGCATCACTTCGGGGTCGGTACTGATTGCCACGGTGATGGTCGTTGGCACATCGACGCGGATGTTCTGCGCAGAGATGGCACCGGTGAGCTTGCAGTCGATCTGCATCGGTTTCATAGAGAGGAAGTCGTAGCCCTGAATGATGGGCCACACGAAGGCAGCACCTCCGTGGTAGAGCTTCGCCGACTTAGAGCCGCCAGTCTTACCGTAAACGACGAGCACCTCGTCCGACTTACACTTGCGGTAGCGCGAGAGGATGCCAATGATGCCGAGCAGCACGATTACGACGAGCAAGCCGGCGAGAATGAAAAGGTTTGTTCCCATATTTTTAAGTTATTAGTTTTTAATTATTAGTTATTAATTTTGGGGCGGAGCGAATGAGGGTAATTATTAGTTATTAATTTTTGGGTTGAGAAGATGGGGTAAGTGCCTAAAGAAGGTTTAAACCTCCAATCCGCGTCGGTCGGTGCAGACATCCGCATCGGTCGGCGCAGACATCCGTATCGGTCGGCGCAGACATCCGTATCGGTCGGCGCAGACATCCGCATCGGTCGGTGCGGATGAGAAAAGCTAACAAATTATCCGCAGTCAAAGCAGCATTTGTCAACACATCAACATCTCAACACATCACCACCTCAACACATCACCACCTCACCATCTCACCCTATATAATACGTATTATCGCGGTAGGTCTTTATCGTCACCACCTGGTCGGTCTTGTAGTCGGTGCGTCCCGACTCCGACATGACATCGAGCTCGCGTTCCGCGCCGTCGCGCTTCACGAATATGGTGTATCGTCCGTCGCCCACATTTATATATATGCGCCCCGCTCTGCCTACAAGGCTGTAAGGCTTCTCGGGTTTGCGCAGATTCTGCAGACGATACGCCAGCACGTAAGAGTAGAAGAGCACGAGCATGAACACCATGCCCACCAACACAGCCAAGGCATACGTCTGCCACGTGTCGCCGCCGAACAGCACACGTGTCCAGCCGAAGCCGATGAGGAAGTGGACAAGTCCCTTGAACGAGAACAGACTGCCAAGATCGAAGTCGACATTGGCATCGCCGTCAACGTCCATGTCCAAGTCGCCAAAGAACACGGAGATTACAAACTGAAGCAGAAAGATGCCGGTGGATACCAGCGCGGTAAGCATAAAGATTTCGTGTGAGGTCATGTTGATAGGATGTTGTTATGGTTGAGGTGGTGTTATGTTGAGATATGGTGAGGTGGTGAGATTTGTTTTGATGATGTTGTGGAGTTGAGATGGTGTTATGGTGATATGGGCAAATGTCAACACAACAACATCTCAACATAACAACACACTATTCCTCTTTCTTAGGGAGCAACAAGTTGAGCAGTACAGCGAGGAGGAACACAACGGCTACGCAGTTCTCTGCGAACACCGTGCGTACAATCTCGGGGAATATCTTAAACATCTCGGTAGCTTGTGTAAAACCGAGACCCACGCTGAGCGAGAGACTCACGATTACCATGTTGCGCTGCGAGAAGCCCGTGCGTGCCATCATACCGAAGCCTGCATAGAGAATACTACCGAACATCATAATGGTGCAGCCACCGAGCACAGCCTGCGGAATAGTGGTGAGGGCGTGACCCACTACGGGGAACACACCGCCTATAATCATCACCAAAGCGCCGATGCCGATAGTGAAGCGGTTCACAACGCCCGACATAGCTGCCAAGCCTACGTTCTGACTGAACGATGTGATTGGCGTACAGCCGAACAAGCCCGACACACTACTTACGAAGCCGTCGCAACTGATGGCTGCGCCCATCTCCTTTGTCTCAGGGTCGCGGTTCAGCGCACCGTTGCACAGAGCAGACGTGTCGCCGATGGTCTCCGTAGCCGACACGAGATAGACGGCTACAACCGAGAGTATGGCACCGATATTGAACTCCGGCGTGAACGGCAGAAGGCGCGGCATCGACACTACAGCCAAGCCCGAAAGACCGCTGAAATCGACCATTCCCATAAAACAAGCAAGGATGTAGCCCACGATAAGGCCCACAAGAACAGAGAGCGAACGAAGGAAACCCTTTGCGAAAACCTGACAAAGGAGGCAGGCAAGCAGCGTAACAGAACCCACAATCCAGTTGTTAAGGCTTCCGAAATCGGGTGCACCAAGACCACCTGCAAACGAGTTGGCACCAATAGGCAGGAGCGAGAAGCCGATGGCAGTAACGACCGTTGCCGACACGACGTGCGGAATGAGCTTTATCCAGTACTTCACGAACAAGCCGAGCACGCCCTCCACGAGTCCGCCGATGATGACCGCACCAATAAGCGTGCCCATGCCGTATGCGCCGGCGATGCTGATGGCGAGCGAGAGGAACGTGAACGAGATACCCATGACGATAGGCAGACGCGAGCCGATGCGCCATACCGGGAACAGCTGCACAAGCGTACCAATGCCGGCAATGACCATACAGTTCTGTATAAGTGCCGCACTGAGCGCGCTGTCAAGGCCGACAACGCTTGCTAAAATCATTATCGGTGTGATGTTGCTGACGAACATCGCCAGCACGTGTTGCAAGCCAAACGGGAGAGCTTTCCCCAATGGCACTCTACCGTCAAGCTGATAGAGATTCTCAATTGAATTCTTCATTGTGTGTATATAAACGTTTATTATAGATCAAAAAACCACGGAAACTCGTTTCTGATGTGCAAATATAGCGATTTATATTCAAAAACAGACACACAACGCTCACTATTATTACTACCTTTACCGATTCTCTCGGTTAATCAGATTCACAACTACCTTCACCATCACATCCTTCTCCTCGGTTCTACTCTCGGCTATCATCAGCGTGAGCGCCACAAGTGTGTTGTCGGCAATGCGCTTGTGTCCGTCCTCGGCGTAAAGCACGCGGTTGTTGTTGAGGAACCATAGGAAGAGCATCGCAGCAATGCGCTTGTTGCCGTCACTGAACGAGTGGTTCTTCACCACAAGATACAGAAGCATTGCGGCTTTCTCCTCAACCGACGGATAGAGTTCCTCACCACCGAAGGTCTGATAAATCTGTCCGATGCTACTCTTGAACGAGTCATCCTTCTCGTTAGCAAACCACTTGCTGCCGCCGAACTTCTCCTTCAATGCGTTGATAGCCTCCATCGCATTGTCGTAAGTGGCGCGGAACGGCTCGTCCTTGGTAGTCTTCGAGATAGAGAGCGACTGATAGTCGTACTGGTCGAGCGTGTCGAGCGCATACACATAGTCGGAGATAACGTTGAACAGTCCGCTATACTCGTCTGTCGTAACCTTGTCCTGCAAACCGACAGCACGCGACATAAGGCGCACAACATCCTTCAGCTCGTTGTAGCGGTCGAGCTTTATCTGCTGATTGATGGCATAGCCCTTGATTAGGTATTGCTTGAGGACGGAGGTCGCCCATTGGCGGAAACGAGTGCCTTGAACAGACTTAACACGATAGCCAACAGAGATGATAACATCAAGGTTGTACATCGTTGTTTCATATGTTTGGTCTTGATCCTTACCCATATGTGCAAATTTTGCACATGTGATATGTCGGTCAAGTTCACCTTCTTTATAACAATTGTTTATATGACGTGTAATAACTGTTCTATCACGTCCAAACAGCTCTGCCATCTGACTCTGTGTTAGCCACACGGTCTCGTTCTCCAGCTTTACATTAAGCTGCACGCTACCGTCTTGCGAGCGGTATATTTCTATTGAATTGTTCATATTCTACCTTTTTATCTTTAAATGCTGCGTGGCTGCGTGGTATGGGCAGGATGCCCATACCTCCTACCTTTTTACTTTTTTACTTTTAATACATTCTGCGTTCTGCCCAATCACCTCTATCGAGGTTGCGGTAGCCGATGGCTTCGCTGATGTGCTGCACCTCCACACGCTCTGAGCCGTCGAGGTCGGCGATGGTGCGCGCCACCTTCAGTATGCGGTTGTAGGCACGGGCGGAGAGCGAGAACTTCTCCATGGCGGTGCGCAGGAGATTGATGGAGGCTTCGTCGGGCTCGGCGAACTGGTGAATCATGCGCTCGGTCATCTGCGCATTGCAGTGTATGCCTTTGAAGTCTTTGTAGCGGGCTGTCTGTATGTCGCGTGCCTTGATGACACGCTCACGGATGGCAGCACTCGGCTCGCCGGGCTGCGCTTTCGAGATGTCCTTAAACGGCACGGGCGTAATCTCGCACTGGATGTCGATGCGGTCGAGTAGCGGACCGGATATCTTGCTCATGTAGCGTTGTATCTGTCCGGGCGTGCAGCAGCACTTGTGAGTCGGGTCGTTGTAATAGCCGCAGGGACAGGGGTTCATCGAGGCGATGAACATGAACGAGCAGGGGAACTCCACGGTGTACTTCGAGCGCGAGATGGTTATCTTATGGTCTTCGAGCGGCTGACGCAGCACTTCGAGGGTCTGCTTGTTGAATTCGGGCAGCTCGTCGGCGAACAAGACACCGTTATGTGCCAGCGATATCTCGCCAGGCTGCGGATTGATACCGCCACCTACGAGTGCCACTTCCGATATGGTGTGATGGGGCGAGCGGAACGGGCGTTGCGAGATGAGCGATGTGCCGCGCTTCAGCTTTCCGGCTACGCTGTGTATCTGCGTCGTCTCCAGACTCTCCGAGAGCGATAGCGGCGGCAGAATAGAGGGTAGACGCTTCGCCATCATCGACTTGCCCGAACCCGGAGGACCCACCATTATCAGGTTGTGGCCGCCTGCTGCTGCCACTTCCAGCGCACGCTTCACGCTCTCCTGACCGCGCACGTCGGCGAAGTCGAGGTCGAAGCGGCTCTGCTGCTCGTAGAACTCGCGGCGTGTGTCGACGTGTGTCGGCTCGTAGATTTCTCTTCCGGTGAGCAGATTGATGACATCAGTAATGCTCTCCATGCCGTACACCTCCAGATTGTTCACCACTGCTGCCTCACGCTCGTTCTGCTTCGGCACAATCAGTCCTTTGAACTTCTCGGCTCTTGCCCGTATGGCTATGGGCAGAGCTCCTTTCACGGGCTGCAGCGTGCCGTCTAAGCTCAGCTCGCCCACGAGCATATAGTCGCCGATAGTGTCGGCTGTCACGGCTCCGCTCGCGGTGAGTATAGCCATAGCCAGCGGCAGGTCGAACGAGCTACCCTCCTTGCGCAGGTCGGCTGGAGCGAGGTTGATGGTGATATCTGCGTGCGGAAACTTATATCCGTTCACCTGCAACGCCGACGCAATGCGGTCGCGTCCTTCGCGCACAGCGGTGTCGCCGAGTCCGGTCATGCGATACATCACGCCGGGCACGATATTCACTTCCACGGTTACGGTGGTTACGTCGAGTCCGTTTACGGCTGCGGAATAAGTCTTTACGAGCATAGTTCTATTCGGGTTTTAATGGGTTAGTAGTGTGCGTTCTTCCGTAAGTCGGAAGTGGCTGTTGACTACAAATTTAGTTGTTTCATTTGTTTTATCCAAGTGTATAGCGTTTTTTCTGCCAAAAATACACTAACTTTGCCTAAAATAGATTATCCGATACAACATGGAAGAAGATTTCGACATACGTCAGGAGCAGGGGCGCAAGGGCGAGAAGGACTTTGAGAACGCTCTGCGACCGCTGCGGTTCGGCGATTTCAGCGGACAGCAGAAGGTGGTGGAGAACCTCGAAGTGTTCGTCGAGGCGGCGAAGTACCGCGGCGAACCGCTCGACCATACGCTGCTGCACGGTCCCCCTGGACTGGGCAAGACGACACTTAGCAACATCATAGCCAACGAACTGGGCGTGGGCTTCAAGATTACGAGCGGACCGGTGCTCGACAAACCGGGCGACCTCGCCGGCATCCTCACATCGCTGGAGCCGCGCGACGTGCTCTTCATCGACGAGATTCACCGCCTATCGCCGGTCGTAGAGGAGTATCTCTACTCGGCGATGGAGGACTACCGCATCGACATCATGATCGACAAGGGTCCGTCGGCGCGGTCTATACAGATCGACCTCAACCCGTTCACACTCGTGGGTGCCACAACGCGCAGCGGACTGCTCACGGCTCCGCTCCGCGCACGCTTCGGCATCAATCTCCACCTGGAATACTACGGACCGGAGATGCTTCAGAAGATTATCAAGCGCTCGGCAATGATTCTGAAGGTGCCCATCGACGACGATGCGGCTATAGAGATTGCGCGCCGCTCGCGTGGCACGCCGCGTATTGCGAACGCTCTGCTGCGCCGTGTGCGCGACTTTGCGCAGGTGAAGGGCAACGGACGCATCGACCGCGACATTGCGCGCATCTCACTCTCGGCACTGAACATCGACCAGTATGGCTTGGACGAGATTGACAACAAGATACTGCTCACCATCATCGACAAATTCCGCGGCGGACCGGTCGGCGTGTCTACCATCGCCACCGCTATCGGCGAGGACACGGGCACCGTCGAGGAGGTGTACGAGCCGTATCTCATCATGGAGGGCTTCATAAAGCGCACGCAGCGCGGACGAATGGTCACTCCCCTCGCCTACCAGCACCTCGGACGACCGATGACGGGCAGCAACGCTGTGGAACCGGGACTGTTCGACTAAAGCATACAGACAACCGTAAAACATTTGGCTATGGACTATCAACCATTATTGGAACACATCCGACAAGAGATAGAGGTCTACGCTCACGACGGCAAGCAAGCCGACTACATCCCAGCTTTAGCTAACGTAAACCCCGACCAGTTCGGGCTCTGCCTCAACATTCTCGACGGCAGAACCTACCGCCTCGGAGCATCCGACGTGAAGTTCTCAATACAGAGCATCTCAAAGGTGTTCTCGCTTGCCGTAGCACTGAGTCTGTTAGGCAAGGATCTGTGGCAAAGAATAGGCAAGGAGCCGTCGGGCACAGCATTCAACTCGCTTGTGCAACTGGAGTACGAGCACGGCAAGCCGCGCAACCCGTTCATCAACGCCGGTGCCTTGGTCACTGCCGACGTTATCCTCTCGCTCATCGACAACCCGAAGGAGTTCTTCATCAATTTCGTGCGCACGCTGGCTGACAATCCTGACATCAACTACTCGGAGGAGGTAACACGCTCGGAGCTGAGCTGCTGCAATCTGAACGCTTCCATTGCCTATCTGCTGAAGCATCACGGCAATCTGCATAACGATGTGCACGACGTGCTCGACTTCTACTGCACGATGTGCTCTGTAGAGATGAGCTGCGAGGATCTCTCGCGTGCCTTCATGGCATTCGCCAAGAGCAGTCAGCCGTTCTCTCACGCTGGTGTCAACCTGAGCATATCGCGAGTGAAACGCATCAATGCCATCATGCAGACCTGCGGCTTATACGACGAGTCGGGAGAGTTCGCCTTTCTTGTCGGTCTGCCTGCCAAGAGCGGCGTGGGCGGAGGCATCGTGGCTTTATACCCGTCGCGCTACTCTATTGCGGTATGGAGCCCGCGACTCAACTCGAAGGGCAACTCCATCATGGGAATGAAAGCGCTTGAGCTGTTCACGTCCGAAACAGAGGAGTCGATATTCTAAAAAAACAATAACGGAGGAGTCGATATTCTAAAAGGTAAAAGCGAGGCAATGTCAGCACCGACATTGCCTCGCTTTTTACTTTTTTACTCTTTTACTTTTTTACTCTTCCTCGAGCAGCACTCTGCTTGCCCACTCGTTGGCCTTGCCCCAGTCGGCGTTGTGTCCGTACGGAATTTCAAGGCCGTTCTGCATGATATACCGTGGCTCATACTCTTGCAAATATAGCGATTTTTTCCGTCTCTACAAACGTTTTACCAGACAAACTATTATGGTTAGATGATCCGCATCGACCGTTACAAGCATCCGCATCGGTCGTTACGAGCATCTGCGTCGGTCGATACGAGCATCCGCGTCGGTCGACGCGGATGGGTATAACAAAGGTTTTCTGGGGCAATTAAGCCGAGCTTAAGGCAGCGACTTAAGGCAGCGTATAAGCCGAGTTTAAGGCAGCGTATAAGCCGAACTAAGCCGCTTTAAGCCTTCCTAAGCCTTTAACAATTCAAAACTCAAAATTCAAAACTCAAAATTGCCGCAGGCAACAATTCAAAACTCAAAATTGCCGCAGGCAACAATTCAAAATTCACAACTCATTCCGGTGCAGCTCCGCCAATAGCTTCACGCTCTGGCAGTGGAGGTCGATGTGTCGCTGTAGCTTCTCGTAGATGCTGTTTATCTCCACGTAGTAGACAAGGGCGGTTATCTCGCCCTGCTGCAATGCCTTCTTGAAGAGTGCGAGCGACTCTTGCAGGAGCTTCACGTCGCTGTGGTCTATCACCTCCTGCAAGCCCTGCAGCTGCTCGTAACTGGTGCGCAGCGAGGCTTCGGCATCGTGCTGCGCCTGCTGCACCTGCAGCTCGGCACTCTCACGGCGCTCGCGTGCCGCCTTCACGTTGCTGCTGCTGCTGTAGAGCGGAAAGCTCACGCCTACCATAAAGCCGTTGATGGCTTCGCGCTGCTCGGTGTTGCGGCGGTAGCCGAAGGAGATGTTAGGCAGCCACTCGCTCTTCTGCTGCTTCAGGTTCAGGTCGGCAGCGCGGAGGGCGGTCTGCGCCACTGCCACGTCGGCATCCGAGGCGAGGGCGAGGGCACGATACTGCTCGAAGTCGGCTATCGGCTCGTAGTGGGGCAGCTCTGTGGTGGCTACGTCGATGGGCTTGCCGCCGTTGAGCTGCTTGAGCTGCTGCAGCAGGGCGGTGCGCTCGCCTTCTGCCTCGCTGACGAGGGTGCGCACCTCCATGCAGTCGAGCTTCACCTTGTTCAGCTCAAGGGCGTTGGCATCGCCTGCCTCCATGCGCTTCTCGTACATCAGGAGGAGGGTGTCGCTGTTGCCAAGGCGCTCGCGGAGCATGGCGAGGGTCTGGTTCACGCGGATGAGGTCGAGGCAGACGAGCTGCGCCTGCAGGAGTATGTCGCGACGCTGCTTGGCTATCTGCTTCTCGCCCACCGCCTGCTGCATCTGCGCCTGCTTGCTGCGGGCGGCGTACTTCGTGGGGAAGTCGATCTCCTGGCTCACCACGAGCTCGCTCTCGGCTACGCCGGAGTAGCCTTTCGTGAAGAACGGACTGTACTCTACCGACGGACCGCCGAGGGTGTTCGTGGCTTTCACATCGAGCACGTCGGCGCGCGTGTCGTGCGCTGCCGACTGCAGGGTGAGGTTGTTCGCAGCTATCTGCTTGAGCACGTCGCCAACGGTGTCGGCGAGGGCGGCGCTACACGCGCTGAGTGCCACGGCTGTGGCGATTAGATATCTTCTCATATATTATCGGTACTATGAATGCGTTGAGTAATGTGGAGCTGATGAGTCCGCCGAGTATCACCTTCGCCATCGGCGACTGTATCTCGTTGCCGGGCAGGTCGCCGCCGAGGGCGAGGGGCACGAGGGCGAGGGCGGAGGTGAGGGCGGTCATGAGTATGGGGTTCAGACGCGAGAGCGAGCCTTCGACGATGGCGTCGCGCACGCTCCTGCCTTCCTCTGTGCGCAGACGCTTGTACTCGGTGATGAGCAGCATGCCGTTGCGCGTGGCGATGCCGAAGAGCGAGATGAAGCCGATGACGGCTGGGATGCTTACCTCGCCTGTGGTGAGCACTATGGCGAAGATGCCGCCGATGAGTGCCAACGGGAGGTTGAGCAGTATCACGCCGGCTTCCAGGGCGTTGCGGAACTGCATGAAGAGCAGGAAGAAGATGATGACGATGGCAACCATGCAGGTGAGGTAGAGCACGCGGCTGGCACTCTCCTGACTCTCAAACTGTCCACCGTACTCTACGTGGTAGCCTTCGGGCAGCTGCACTTTCTCGCCTACTGCCTGCTTGATGTCGGCGACTACGTCGCTCAAGGCTCTGCCGCTGGTGTTGGCGGAGATTACTATCTTGCGCTGCACGTTCTCACGGTTGATGGTGTTGGGTCCGGCACTGGATATGATGTCTGCCACGTCGCTCAGTGGCACCTTGCGTCCGTCCTGCGTGTCGATGATGAGGTTGCTCACCTCGTCGTAGTCGGCTGCCTTCACCACGAGGTTGAAGGCTCTGCCGGCTTCGTACACCTGCGACACGGTCTCGCCGGCGAGGTTCACGGCGAGGAACTCGTTGAACTCGGGCAGCGTGATGCCGTTGCGCACGAGCAGTTCGCGACGCGGCACTATCTTCAGTTCGGGACGCTCTATCTGCTGCTCCACGTTGAGGTCGGCGATGCCCTTGATGTCCTGGCAGGCGTCCTTTATCTGATTGCCGATGGTGAACATACGGTTGAGGTCAGTGCCGAAGAGCTTGATGGCGATGCTGGCTTGCGTGCCCGAGAGCATGGCGTCGATGCGGTGGGAGATGGGCTGACCGATCTCGATGTTGGCACCGGCGAGCACCGAGAGGCGCTTGCGCACGTCGTTGAGCACGTCCTCATGGCTGCGGTCTTTCAACTCGAACGGGGCTTCTATCTCGCTCACGTTCACGCCGAGGGCGTGCTCGTCGAGTTCGGCGCGACCGGTCTTGCGTGCCACGGTCTTTATCTCGGGCACCTGCAGCAGCAGTCGCTCGGCACGTGCACCGATAGAGTCGCTCTCTTCGAGCGAGATGCCGGGCAGCGAGGAGATGTTGATGGTGAACGAGCCTTCGTTGAACTTGGGCAGGAAGCTGCTGCCTAAGCAGAAGAACACGCCCACGGCGACAACGAACAGCGCTGCGGTGCCTACTACGACCTTGCGTGTGTTGGCGAGCACCCACAGCAGGGCGCGCTCGTAGTAGGTCTTAAGCCACACTGCCACGAAGGCTTCCTTCGGCAGCTCGCCCTTGCTTTTGCCGAGCAGGTAGCTGCAGAGCACGGGGGTGAGCGTGAGGGCTACGAGGGTGGAGGCGAAGAGGGCTGTCACGAAGGCGATGCCAAGGGGTATGAGCATCCTGCCTTCCATGCCGCTGAGGAAGAATAGTGGCGCGAAGCTCACCACGATGATCAGCGTGGAGTTGAGGATAGGCATACGCACCTCGCGCGAAGCGTTGTACACGAGTTCGATGATGGGCACTCGCTCTGCCTCGGGCAGCGCGCGGTTCTGGCGTATGTGCTTGTACACGTTCTCCACGTCGACGATGGCATCGTCTACGAGCGAGCCGATGGCTATGGCAAGTCCGCCGAGGGTCATGGTGTTGATGCTGATGCCGAGGGCGTTGAGCACTATCATCGCCACGAGGAACGAGATTGGTATCGTGACGAGCGAGATGACCGTGGTGCGCACGTTGGCGAGGAATATCATAAGGATGATAACCACGAAGATGGCGCCCTCGATGAGCGACTTCTGCACGTTGTCGATGCTGCTCTCGATGAAGTCTGCCTGGCGGAAGATGTCGGTAGAGATATGCACGTCGGAGGGCAGGGTCTGCTTGAGGTCGTCGAGTGCCTGGTCGAGGTGCTTCGTGAGGTCGATGGTGCTGGTGTTGGGCTGCTTCGTAACGGTGAGGAGTACGGCTGACTGGGCGCGCTCGCTGGCTACGCCGAGCTTCGGCGACTGGTTGCCTATCTTTATGTCGGCTACGTCGGCGAGGGTGACGACGCTCTCGCCGTTCTTCTTCACGATGTTCGTACCGAGCTTCTCCACTTCGTTGGTCGAGGTGATACCGCGGATGATGTACTCGTTGCCGTACTTATAGCGCACGCCGCCGTTGGTGTTGGTGTTCATGCCGCGTGTGCACGCCATGATGTCGGCGAGCGACACGCCGAAGTGCTTCATCTTGCCCGGACTCAGTAGTATCTGGTATTCCTTGATGTCGCCGCCGTGCACGCTCACCTGCGCCACACCGCCGGTGGAGAGCAGGCGCGGACGTATCACCCAGTCGGCGTACGTGCGCAGGTCTTGCTGCGAGGTGTGCTTACTGGTGAGGCTCACGATGAGCACCTCGCCGAGTATCGACGACTGCGGACCGAGCACCGGAGCACTCACTCCGGCGGGCATCTGCTCGCCTACTGCGGCAAGTTTCTCGCTCACAATCTGGCGTGCAAGGTAGATGTCGGTGCCCCAGTCGAACTCCACCCACACTACGGAGAAGCCGTTGGTCGACTGCGAGCGCACGCGACGCACACCGGTGCTGCCGTTGACGGCGGTCTCTATCGGGAACGTCACGAGCTGCTCCACTTCCTCGGTCGCCATGCCACCGGCTTCGGTCATGATGACCACGGTCGGTGCGTTGAGGTCGGGGAACACGTCCACATCGGTCTTACTGGTGGAGTACAGTCCGCCTATGACGAGCAGCACCGACGCCACCAACACGAGTATTCTGTTCTCAAGCGAGAAGCGTATTATCTTATTCAACATAGCTTTTTTCTTTATTAGTTAACGAGTTGACGAGGAGATTTCCTCAAGAGGTGCACTTATAGGAGGGTATGGCATCCTGCCATACCCACGCTGCCACCAAACTATCTTCCCACAGAATTCACCGAATTCACAGAAATTCTTGCTGAGATATTCTCCCACAGATATCACAGATGCGCACAGATATTTTAGGACACCCTCCCAGTCTGTGCAATTGTAGGAGGGTATGGCATCCCTGCCATACCCACGCACCCTACCAGGGGGTGCAGCTGTCTCAGCTGCACCAACCGAGCAGCCACTGCATCTTCCCACAGAATTCACAGAACACACAGAAGCCTCTTGCTGAAATGTACTCCCACAGAATTCACAGAATTTTCTTGCAGAGGAGAACTTCTGTGTATTCTGCGTGTTCCGTGGGACAATACTACGCAACCTAAACATCTGTGCCATCTGTGGGAGGATTATTAAGTGGGTGGCGTGGGTATGGCAGGGATGCCATACCCTCCTAAGTGTGTTCTGTGGAACAACACTGCGCACCGCTTGCTTGGTTGGTGCAGCAGAGACTGCTGCACCCCCTGAGAGAACTTCTGTGCATTCCGTCCATCGTCTACTTAAAAATTAATGATTATGGTTATGTGCCGGGATGGCGTTTGCAGCCGAAGCCAATCGTACTTGCACGGCACCCTTCGTCACGACGCGGTCGCCCTGCTTCACACCCGTCAGTATCTCCACACGCTCGCCGTCGCTCTCGCCGAGCGTCACCTCCTGCTTGCGGTAGCCCTCCGCGTCTATCTGCACGTAGACGAAGTGGATGCCCTGCTCCTCGGTGAGGGCGGTGAGGGGCAGCGTGATGATGTTGTGGCGGTCTTGGGTTATGAGGTATATCTCGGCATAAGATCCCTGCACTACGTCGCCCGTGTTGTTGAACTCGAAGATGACTGGCAGGTACGAGTTGTTCACCTCCGCCGAGCGACCGTACGACTTTATGCGTCCGCCCATCTCCGTGATGTCGTAGAGACGCTTGCTGTAGCTCGTGCGGAACTTCGCGCAGCGTATCTTGTTCAGCTCATTGAAGTGGCGCTCGGGTATCTCGGCACGCAGATAGAGGTGTTTGTTCTGCGTGATGATAGCGAGCGGCTGACCGGCTTCTACGTAGTCGCCACCGTTCACGAGACACTGCTTCACGTAGCCGCTGCGCGGAGCCGTCACCACTACTCCACCCGCGCTGCGCGTGCGCTGCATACTGTTATATGTGAGCTTCGCCGCCTCGTACTCGGCTTTCGCCACGGCGAGATCCTTCTCGCTGATTATGCGGTCCTTAATGAGTATCTTCGCACGTGTATAATCGCGTTCGGCACGCTCGTAGTCGATGCGTGCACGCTGCACGGGGTCGCCTTCGGCGGTCTGCATACCGGCGGAGGTGATGGAGAACAGCGTGGTGCCGCTTGCCACCTTCAAGCCCTCGCTCACGTGGTTCTTGTACTGCACGCGTCCGCTGATGGTAGCCACGACGGTGGTCTCGTCGCACGATGCCGACATCACCTTTCCGCTCGTGTGTATCACGCCGTGGAACGTGCTGGGCTTCACCTCCTCCACCTTCACTCCGGCTGCACGGGCTTTCTCCGCAGAGAGTATTATCTCGTCGGCATGTGCGCCCTTCGCCTCTTTGCCTGCAAGCTCAGCCTCATGGTCGTGACCCTCCGCCTCGCAGTGATCATGGTCGTGGTCATGGTCGTGCGCAGCATGTTCATGGTCTGCATGGTCGTGACCGTCGTGCGCATTGCTTCCGCAGGCGCTCATTCCCGCCACGAAGACTGCTGATAATAAGTAATAGGATATTCTTCTAATCATATTTCATTTGTTGTTAATCACTAAAAGAAAAATAATCATTGACAAAGTTCGGAAAAATATTCTGCAACCTTGTTGCAAACTTCAAGGGGGTGCAGCTGTCTCCGCTGCACCAACAAAGCTAACAGAGCTATCCCAAGGGGGTGCACTTGTCTCCGCTCGGCTTTGCCGCTTGCCAGAGCAAGAAGTGCACCAACAAAGCAAACAGTGCAAACTATAGGAGGGTATGGCATCCCTGCCATACCCACGCAGCCACCAAACTATCTTTCCACAGAAACCACAGAATCCACAGAAGTTTATGACGCAAGATATTCTCCCACAGATTGCACGGATATGCACAGATTAGGAGGGTATGGCATCCCTGCCATACCCACGCAACCACAAAAATATCTTCCCACAGAACCCTACGCAGCCTAACCATCTGTACGCATCTATGGGAGGCTCTTCTCTGCCAGAAGTTTCTGTGTGTTCCGTGGATTCCGTGGGAGAATATTCTCCGCCAGAAGCTTCTGTGTGTTCCGTGAATTCCGTGGGAGAACCCTACGCAGCCTAACCATCTGTGAGCATCTGTGCCATCTGTGGGAGGCTCTTCTACGCCAGAAGCTTCTGTGAATTCCGTGAATTCCGTGGGAGAACCCTACGCAACCTAACCATCTGTGGGCATCTATGCACATCTGTGGGAGGCTCTTCTCTGCCAGAAGTTTCTGTGAATTCCGTGAATTCCGTGGGAGGATTTCAGAGGGCGGCGTGGGTATGGCAGGGATGCCATACCCTCCTAAGTGTGCTCTGTGGGAGGACACCCCCTGGGGAAAAAAACAAAGAGGGCATGGCGGAATGCCATGCCCTCTTATGAGTTTATTCTGTGGGTGCACCGTTTGCTTGGTTGGTGCAGCTGAGACAGCTGCACCCCCTAAAAATAGTGCAACTTGCTTGGTTGGTGCACTTCTTGCTCTGGCAAGCGGCAAAGCCGAGCGGAGACAAGTGCACCCCCTGAAAGATTACTTAACGAGTACCTTCTTAACCTTGCCGTCAGCGGTGCGAACGATGTTCAGACCCTTCTGGAGCTTAGAAAGCTTAACGCCGTCAACTGTGAAGAGCTGTGCCTCACCGTTAGCAGCGTGGATGCCGTTGATAGCTGTCTCCGAATTCTCATCGTAGTTGAACTCACCCTCGTAAGAGATAGAACCACCTTCGAGATTGAAGAACATCTTGATTTCGTTCTCAGAGAGCTCCTGCCACTCGAACGTTGCGCTGATAGCTGCTCCGAAGAACTCTGTTGTAGCGTCGTCGGAAGTAGTCATTAAGAATGTTTCCTCCGGTGTTACTGTTCCATTCTCATCATCGCCCTCTGCGAGCGGGGCGAGAGCAGGCTCATCGGTATCAAACTTACCAACGAACACGAGGTCGGCAGTCTTACCGTTGAGAGTGATGTTCTTCAGAGTCACCTTGCACGAATTGTCAGAGTACTTGATAATGTTCACCTCTGCCTTGTCGGTCTTGAAGAGGTCGAGAGACTCGTCCTCCGACTCAAGGTTGAAGATGTGGAGGTTGCTCTTGTATGTCTTGTTCGATGTCTCTGTCACCTCTGGCTCTGAAGGCTCTGTGGTGCCGAAGTCGTCGGTGCCGAAGGTGTACTTCAGTGTCACCTTCTTGCCGTTATGCACAATATCACCCTCGAAGTGAGCGTACACCTTATCGTCTTTGAACTTTACGGTGAGCGATGTGTTCTTGAACTCTGCCCAATCGCTTGAGCGCAGTACGTACACGTCAGTCTCATCGATCACTGTAACGCCGTTCTCGTCCACTTTTCCCTCAAGGTCGTCGCATGTGATTTCGTACCAGTTGTCGTAGCCCTGCTCTGTGAAGTCGCAGCCCTTAGCCTCCACGTTATAGTGGCCATCAACGCGCTTCTCCAGCTTGAAGGTGCCCTCCGGCAACTCGAGCTTCTTCACCTCAGAACCGACGAGCAACTCGTAGTTGAGCTGACCCTTATACAAACCGTCTGTCTGTGCGAACGCAGTGATGCTCATCACCATCATAACAAGAAGAGATAAAATTTTCTTCATCTTTAAAACCTTTCTTTTATTTATTAACTATTATTGAATTAAGTCTATCGTATGCAGGGTGTCGTGTCTAATTGTTTGGTGCAAAAGTAATAAAAAAGTGATAGTCCCACAAACTTTTTTGCTGCTATCTCCCACCCCAGTCTGTGCAATTGTAGGAGGGTATGGCGTCCCTGCCATACCCACGCAGCCACCAAACTATCTTCCCACAGAAACCACAGAAACCACAGAAGTTTCTGACGCAAGATATTCTACCACAGATTGCACGGATGGCACAGATTAGGAGGGTATAGCATCCTGCCATACCCACGCAGCAACCAAACTATCTTCCCATAGAAACCTACGCAGCCTAACCATCTGTGTGCATCTGTGAAATCCGTGGGAGGCTCTTCTACGCCAGAAATTTCTGTGAATTCTGTGAGAGAGCCCTACGCAGCCTAACCATCTGTGGCCATCTGTGAAATCTGTGGGAGGCTCTTCTACGCCAGAAGCTTCTGTGAATTCCGTGAATTCTGTGGGAGAACCCTACGCAGCCTAACCATCTGTGAGCATCTGTGAGCATCTGTGGGAGGCTCTTCTCTGCCAGAAGTTTCTGTGTGTTCCGTGGATTCCGTGGGAGAA